>Ga0247727_10001543_pt1 | contig 54423 bp, 51 predicted proteins | sample WisWelCaveWW1625_FD_202498 | JGI IMG/M metagenome (GOLD analysis project Ga0247727, IMG submission 202498) | Biofilm microbial communities from Wishing Well Cave, Virginia, United States - WW16-25 | ecosystem: Environmental > Aquatic > Deep subsurface > Groundwater > Cave microbial mat | place... | reverse complement strand
TGGTCGCGGGCGCGGCCGTCGGCGTGGCGGGGCTGGCGGGGATGCGGGCGGCGGCGTCGCCGGAGGACCCGGCCCCGGCCGCGGGGAACGCGCGGCCCGCGGGGGCCTGCGTCGCCTTCGTCAACCTAAACAGGGCCTTCCAGGCGCACCCGGGGAAGAAGAAGCTGGAAGAGACCCTCCAGGGGGACCTCGACGCCATCAACACCTCCATGGAATCCCGGAAGGCCGAGCTGCGCAAGGAGGCCCAGGACCTCGAGGCGCGCTTCTCCCCGGGCACGCCGGAGTACCAGCAGGGCCTCAAGAGGATCGACCTGAAGAAGTTCGAGGCCGAGTACGAGGGGAAGGCCGCGCTGGATCTCCTCCGGCGCAAGCAGGTGACCGGGATGGCGTCCGCCTACAGGGAGATCGTGGCCGAGGCGGAGCGCATCGCGGGGGAGAAGGGGTACTCCGCGGTCGCGTCCTTCGACGACGAGCCGCTGACGGTCGAGGACAAGGGCGGCCAGATGGCGACCCCCAACGACCTGAAGTTCCAGATCGCGCTCCGCGGCGTGCTCTGGGCGAGCCCCGAGGTGGACATCACGAAGGACGTGATCGCGGCGCTGGGGAAGTAGGAAGGCAGGCGCGATGACGCTCGGCGAGGCGGCGGCGCTCGTGGGGGGGACGGTCCTCGGCGATCCCTCCCTGCCGATCACGGGCGCCGCCGGGCTCCGGGAGGCGCTGCCCGGGGAGATCTCGCTGCTGGTCCGCCCGCGCTACGCGCCGCTTCTGGCGACGACCCGCGCCGCCGCGGTGCTGGTCGCCGTCCCGGTGGAGGGGGCCCGGATCCCGCAGGTCGTCGTGCAGGACCCGGAGGCCGCGCTGACCCGCATCGCGGCGGCGCTGGCCCCGCCTCCCCCGCGGCCCCCGCCCGGCGTGCACCGGGACGCCTCCGTGGACCCCGGCGCGGTCCTGGGCGAGGGGGTCTCCGTGGGGCCGCGCGCCGTGGTCGAGGAGGGGGCGCGCGTCGGGGCCCGCACCGTGCTCCGGGCCGGGGCCTTCGTCGGGCGGGGCGCCCGCGTGGGGGCGGACGGCCTGCTCCACCCCGGCGCCCGGGTGCTCGACGGGGTCGTGGTCGGGGACCGGGTCGTCCTCGGCGCGGGCGCGGTCGTCGGCTGCGACGGCTTCGGGTTCCTCCCGGGGAAGCCCGGCGAGGTCCCGCGCCGGATCCCCCACACGGGCACGGTCGTCGTCGGGGACGACGTGGACATCGGGGCCTGCGTCACCATCGCCCGGGCCCGCTTCGGCCGCACCACCATCGGGAACGGGGTGAAGATCGACACCCACGTGCAGGTCGCGCACAACTGCCAGGTGGGGGACGGGGCGATGCTCGTCGCCCAGGTGGGCCTCGCCGGGAGCACCGTCGTGGGGCGCGGCGTCGTCATGGGGGGCCAGTCCGCGGCGGCGGGCCACCTGGAGATCGGCGACGGGGCGCGCGTGGCCGGCCAGGGCGGGGTCACGCACGACATCCCGCCGGGGCAGGACGTGGCCGGGACGCCCGCCGTCCCGGTCCGGGAGTGGCGCCGCCAGGTCGCCGCGCTCCGGAAACTCCCGGCGGCCCTCGTGCGATTGCGGCACCGGGAGGAGGAGTAGGCGCTAGTCTTTCTCCCCACCGTGCGCAACCAGCGGACCGTCCAGGCCACCGTCGAATTGCGGGGCGCGGGCCTGCACACCGGCTCCGCCACGACGCTCCGGATCGGGCCCGCCCCCGCCGACGCCGGCGTCGTCTTCGTGCGCACCGATCTGCCGGGCCGCCCCCGGATCCCGGCCGACGCGGACCGCGTGGTGGACCGCGGCCGCCGCACGGCGCTCGCCGAGGGGACGGCCGAGGTCCACACCGTCGAGCACCTGCTGTCCGCCTGCCACGGGCTCGGCGTGGACGACCTCGTCGTGGAGATGGACGGGCTGGAGGTCCCGGGCCTCGACGGGAGCGCGCTGCCCTTCCTCGAGGCGCTCCGCCGGGCGGGCCCCGTGGAGATCCCCGACGCCCCCCGGCGCGAGCTCCTCCTGCAGGACGCCGTCGGCGTGACGGAGCCCGGCACCGACGCGGTGCTGACGGCCCTCCCCCGGGAGCGCGGGCTGCTCGTCTCCTACACGCTCGACTACGGACCGACCGCCCCGTTCCGGCCCCAGCACGCGGCCGCGGAGGTCACGGCCGACGCCTACGCCCGGGAGGTCGCCCCGGCGCGGACCTTCGTCCTGGAGTCCGAGGCGAAGGCCCTCCAGTCCATGGGACTGGGGAAGGGCGCCACCCACGAGAACACGCTCGTCGTCGGCCCCGACGGCCCCGTGCAGAACCGCCTGCGCTTCCCGGACGAGTACGCGCGGCACAAGGTGCTGGACCTCGTCGGCGACCTCTTCCTCCTCGGCGCCGACATCCGGGCCCACGTGGCGGCGGTCCGGACGGGCCACGCGGGGAACGCGCTCCTGGTGAAGCGCCTGGCGGCGCTCGTGCGCCGGGACCAGGACCTCGAGGAGGGGCGCTCCCGGCGCCTCGACATCGGCGAGATCACCCGCATCCTCCCGCACCGCTACCCCTTCCTCCTCGTGGACCGGGTGCTGGAGATCGACGGGTTCCGCCGGGCCGTCGGCGTGAAGAACGTCACCATCAACGAGCAGTTCTTCCAGGGCCACTGGCCGGGCCAGCCGGTCATGCCCGGGGTGCTCATCGTGGAGGCCATGGCCCAGCTCTCGGGCGTGCTCCTCATGCGGAAGCTGGAGAACACGGGGCGCCTGGCGGTCCTGCTGAGCATCGACCGGGTCAAGCTCCGGCGCACGGTGGTGCCCGGGGACCAGCTCCTGCTCGAGGTGGAGACGCTGAAGCTCAAGGCCCGCACGGGCAGGGTCCGGGGCCGGGCGACCGTGGAGGGGGAGACGGCGGCCGAGGCCCGGATCAACTTCATGCTCATCGACGCATGAGCGCGGACATCGACCCCCGGGCGTCGGTGGACCCGACGGCGCGACTGGCCGACGGGGTGAAGGTGGGTCCCTTCGCCTTCGTGGGCCCCCACGCCGAGATCGGCCCGGGCACGGTCCTCATGCCCCACGCCGTCGTCCACGGCTTCACGAAGATGGGCTCCGGGAACCGCGTGCATCCGTTCGCCTGCCTCGGCGGCGACCCGCAGGACCTGGGGTACAGGGGCGAGGAGGTGCGCCTCGAGATCGGGGACCGGAACGAGTTCCGGGAGGGCGTCACGGTCTCCCGCGGGACGCTGAAGGAGCAGCGGCTGACCCGCCTTGGGAGCGGAGGGCTCTACATGGCCTGCTCCCACGTGGGGCACGACTGCGTGGTGGGGGACGGGGTCATCCTGGGGAACAGCGTGCTGCTGGCGGGCCACGTGCACGTGGAGGACAGGGCGATCCTCAACGGCGCCGCCGCTGTCCACCACTTCACGACCCTCGGGCGGCTCGCCTACGTCGGCGGGCTCTCCCGCATCATCATGGACGTCCCCCCCTTCATGGTGGTGGAGGGGCACCCGGCGCGGGTGATCAAGGTGAACGTGGTGGGCATGAAGCGGGCGGGGATGTCCGAGGAGCGCATCAAGGCCGTCCGCGTGGCGCACCGGGCGCTCTGGAGGAGCGACCAGCTCGTCCGGGAGAAGACGCTCGACCGCCTGGAGCGCGACGGGACGCCGACCGAGGAGGTCCTCTACCTCGTGGGCTTCCTGCGCAGGCAGATGGCCGGCCGGCAGGGCCGGGCCCGGGAGGCGGTGCGGCATTGACGGAGAACGGTGAGACGCGGAGGCTCAAGGTGGCGGTCGTCGGCGTGGGGGCCTTCGGGAGGAACCACGCCCGCGTCTACGCGGAACTTCCGGAGGCCGAGCTGGTCGCGGTCGTGGACTCCGACCCCGGGGCGGCGGGGGAGGCGGCCCGGAGGCACGGCTGCCCTGCGCTCGCCGACGCGGCGGCGCTCCCGGCCGACCTCGACGCCGTCTCGGTCGCGGTCCCGACGGTCCACCACGCTGCGGTGGCGGTGCCGCTCCTGCGCCGCGGGGTGGCCTGCCTCGTGGAGAAGCCCTTCGCGGCCTCGATCGCCGACGGGGAGGCCATGATCGCCGCGGCCCGGGAGGGGAACGCGGTGCTCGCCGCGGGCCACATCGAGCGCTTCAACCCGGCGGTGGCGGCGGTGGACGCGCGGCCGCTGCGGCCCCGCTTCCTCGAGGTGAACCGCATCGCCCCCTTCTCCTTCCGGAGCGCCGACGTGGGCGTCGTCCTCGACCTCATGATCCACGACCTCGACCTCATCCTGCACCTCGCGGGGTCGGAGCCCGTGCGGGTGGACGCGGTGGGGGTGCCGGTGCTCACCCCCTTCGAGGACATCGCCAACGCGCGCATCGAGTTCGCCAACGGCTGCGTCGCGGACGTCACGGCGAGCCGCGTGGGGACGAAGACCGAGCGGAAGCTCCGGCTCTTCTCCGAGGACGCCTACATGGTGCTCGATTTCGCGCTCCGGCAGGGCTGGACCTACCGGAAGTCCCCGGGCCTGACCATCGAGAAGGTCATGGCGCTCCGGGCCGGGGCGAAGTCCATCGCCGACCTCAAGGGCCTGGTCTTCGGCGACCTCCTGAAGGTGGAGCCCGTCGAGATCACCGAGCACGAGCCGCTGAAGGCGGAACTGGCGGCCTTCCTGCTGGCGGTGCGGACCAGGTCCCGCCCCGTCGTGAGCGGGGAGGACGGCATGCGGGCGCTGCGCCTCGCCCTCCAGGTCATGGACGGCATCCGGGAGCGGCTCGCGAAGGAGTAGCGCCCTCAACTTTCGTGGCACCCCGGAGGCTCCCCGGTATCCTCCGGGGTTTCCCCGCCGGGGCGGGGTCCGTTTCCCCCGGGGGGGCGTCCCGTCGGCCCGCCGCGCCAGGAGGTCCCGCCTTGCCCATCGTCACCGTGCAGGAGCTCATCGACAACGGCGTCCACTTCGGCCACCGGGCGTCCCGGTGGAACCCGAAGATGCTGCCCTACATCCACGGGAAGCGCAACACCATCCACGTCATCGATCTCCGGGCCACGGTCCGGGGGCTCGTGCGCGCGGCCAACCTCGTCCAGCGCATCGCCGGCGAGGGGCGCGACATCCTCTTCGTCGGGACCAAGCGCGGGGCGAAGCAGGTCGTGGTGTCCGTGGCCAACAACTGCGGGATGCCCTGCGTGACGGAGCGCTGGCTCGGCGGGACGCTCACCAACTTCGAGACCATCCGCAAGCGCCTCGTTCGCCTCGAGGAGCTGGAGTCCCTCGAGACCTCGGAGGCCTTCGCCGCGACGAGCAAGAGGGACCTCTCGGCCCACAACCGCGAGAAGCGCAAGCTCGTGAAGAACCTGGGCGGAATCCGGAAGATGTCGTCGCTGCCGGGCGCGCTCGTCGTGGTGGACCCCCGGAAGGAGGCCATCTCCGTGAAGGAGGCGAACCGCACCGGGATCCCCGTCGTGGCGCTTCTCGACACCGACTGCGACCCCGAGGCGGTGGACGTCGCCATCCCCGGGAACGACGACTCCATCCGGTCGGTGGAGACCATCCTCCGGAGGCTCGCCGACGCGGTGGCGGCCGGCGCCCGGGTCGCCAAGGCCCGGGGCGTCCAGCCCGTGGCCGCCCCCGGGGCGCGCGACGAGGCGCTCGCCGACTCGCTCCGCGTCGCCGGCTCCGCGGGCCGCACGGCGAAGAAGGTCGTCGTCCGCCGCCGCACCGTGAAGCCCCAGCCCGGCGCCGAGGGCGGGGACGAGGGGGACGCGCTCGGGTCGGAGACCCTGTAGGCGCACGAGGACGCATCCCCGGGAGCGAGACCGATGGCCGACATCGATGCGAAGAAGGTGATGGAGCTCCGCGGGCGCACGGGCCTGCCCATGATGGACTGCAAGAAGGCCCTCGAGGCCTGCGGCGGTGACACGGGGAAGGCCGAGGAGCACCTCCGCAAGATGGGCGAGAAGGTGGCCGCCTCCAAGTCGGGCCGGGTCGTGAAGGAGGGCCGCGTCGGCGCCTACATCCACCACAACGGGAAGCTCGGCGTGATCGTCGAGGTCCAGTGCGAGGACGACTTCGCCGCGCGCAACGAGGTCTTCCAGGACTTCTGCAAGAAGCTCGCCATGCACGTGGCGGCCGCCGCCCCGCCGCCCGTGGCGGTGACCCGCGAGGGGATCCCCGCGGACCTCGTCGCCAAGGAGCGGGAGATCGCGCTGGGCCAGCTCGACCAGGACCCGAAGAACGCGAAGAAGCCCGCCGACATCAAGCAGAAGATCGTGGACGGCAAGGTGAACGCCTTCTACCGGGACCGGGTCCTGCTCGAGCAGGCCTGGATCCACGACCCGAGCCAGACCGTGGACCAGGTGCTCAAGGGGGTCCTGCAGAAGCTCGGCCAGAACATCGTCGTCCGCCGGTTCGCCCGCCTCGAAGTCGGCGGGGAGTAGCCCCTTGGGACGCGCCCGCCGCCGCGTCCTCCGGGGGGAGCCGGTCGGCACGCGGATAGGGTAGAATCCGGGGGCGGTCCGGACCGGAGGCGCGCAGCCACCATGTACGACGACATCCTGCTGGACACCGAGGACAAGATGGAGAAGGCGGTGGCGCACCTCGTCACGGAGTTCAACCACATCCGCACGGGCCGGGCCTCGGCGGGCCTGGTGGACGGGGTCCGTGTGGACTACTACGGGGAGCCGACCCCGCTGAAGTCGCTGGCCACCATCTCCGTGCCCGAGGCGCGGCTCATCGTCATCAAGCCCTTCGACCCGGGGAGCCTCAAGGAGATCGAGCGCGCCATCCAGAAGAGCGACCTCGGCGTCACCCCCGCGAGCGACGGGAAGCTCGTGAGGCTGGCGCTTCCGCCGCTCTCCGAGGAGCAGCGGAAGAAGCTCGCCGGGCGGTGCAAGGAGCTGGCCGAGGCGGCGCGCGTTTCCATCCGCAACGTCCGCCGGGACGCCAACAAGGCGTCGGCCGGGGCGCTCGCCGACGGGGCGCTCACCGAGGACCGGGAGGCGAAGCTCAAGGAGGAGATCCAGTCCCTCACCAAGCAGTACGAGGGGAAGGTGGACGAGGCGCTCGGGAAGAAGACCAAAGAGATCATGGAGGTCTAGCCCGCGCTCCGGGCTGGCCTCCTCGCGGGGGGCCGCCCGGCCGCCCGCGGCGCGACGGTGCGGGCGTAGCTCAATCGGCAGAGCGCAGGCCTTTTAAGCCTTGAGGTTGAGGGTTCGATTCCCTCCGCCCGCACCATCACCCGCCGGGCGGGTCGCCCCCGTCCTCGCGCGGCAGGGAGACCGACGCCGTGACGGCGAGCAGGGCCACGAGGACTGCGCTCATGACGTAGGGCCTCTGGTGGTGGGCGAGGGTCCCGAACAGGGGCTCCAGCGCAGGCCCGAGCGCGGTCCCCTGCTGGCCCCGCGGGGCGTAGACCAGGTTCCCCACGAAGGGCCCGAAGATGCGGCCGAGGGCCGAGGCGCTGGCCGCGAGCCCCATCATGGCCCCCTGGTTCCCCTCGACGGCCTGCCTCGAGATGAGGGAGGAGAGCGACGGCGTCACGCAGGCGAAACCCTGCACCGCGACGGCGAGATGGAGGAGGAGGCCCGGAGTGGTCGTGCAGATCGCCAGCCCCGCGAGACCCAGGGCCATCAGGACGAGTCCGACGTTCACCAGGCTCCGCTCGCTGGGCAAGTCGAGGATCCTCCGTCCGGGGAAGCCCGGAAAGAGAGTGAGGAGCAGGCAGACGAGGCCCAGAGCCGCGACGGCGAGATGGAGGAACAGGGCCGGAGTGCCCGGGAGAGTCGCCGTCCCGGCGATTCCCTCGGCCGCCAGGACGCATCCGAACGCCAGGAGGCCCGACCGGCTGCCCCGATCGAGGACCTTCCGGACGAGGATCCCCTGGAAGAGGGTCAGCAGGACGCCGATGTAGAGGTAGATCATCCCCATCGGCTTCTGCGCGAAACCGTACCTCTCCCGGAGCATCAGGGAGAGCGTCCCCTCGAAGCCGGAGAAGGCGAATACCGAGACGAAGTGGAATGCCAGGAGGAGGGCGAGGGTCCGCTTCGACCGGGCCTTCCCGACGGCTCCCAGGTCGAAGTGCCGGCGCCCCGTCGCCTGGTGGCGCGGCGGTTCGCCCACGGAGGTGAGCGTCCACAGGAAGGAGACGAGGGAGATGGCCGCGGCCGCGAACCCCGGCATGCCGAGGGCGAGCCAGGGCGGCGCGAAGCCGGCGGCGGCGAGGGCCTCCCCTTCGTGCATCGCCAGGAACCCCAGGGGCGGCCCGATGGTGAACCCGATGCCGAAGGCGGCGCCGATCAGCGCCATCCCCCGCGCCCTCTGCTCCGGCGGCGTCACGTCGGCGATGTACGCGTTGGAGACGCTGATGGTCGCGCCGCAGATCCCCGCGCCGATGCGGGAGACGAACAGCCACGCCACGGAGTCGGCCAGGCCGAACACGGTGTAGAAGACGACGCTCCCGGCGAGGCCCACGAGGAGGACCGGGCGCCGTCCGACGCGGTCCGAGATCCGCCCCCAGACCGGGGCGAAGAGGAACTGCATCGCGGAGAAGGAGGAGAACAGGAGGCCGATCTCCTCCCCCGTCGCGTGGAACCGGTCGGCGTAGAGCGGGAGCAGCGGGAGCACGATCCCGAACCCGACGAGGTCCACCACCACCGTCAGGAAGACCGCGCCCGCGCTGGTCCGCTTCATGGAGGGGAGGATTCTACGCGGCCGCCCTCTCCCCGGATTCCTTGTCCCCCGGGCGGCGGGGGTGGACCCTAGCGTCCCGCCGGTGGCCCCGTCGTCCAGCCCGGCCCAGGACATCACCCTTTCAAGGTGGAGACACCGGTTCGAATCCGGTCGGGGCTACCAAGGCTCGCGCGCTCGGATGCCGCACGGTGCTCGGGAATGGGGTCCTCACCGGCACCCTCCCTTCGGGGACTCCCGCATCCTCTACCGGATCGACGACGCGGCGAAGTCCGTTCTCGTGGTCAAGGTCGGGCACGGGGGGTACGTGGTCCGGAGGAGGTAGTCATGGCCTACCTGGTGGAGATCTCTCCCACCGCGAAGAAGGGGCTCGACGGGCTCCCGGCGGAGCCGCAGGTGAGGATCACGGGGAAGATCCAGTCGCTCGGCGCGGACCCGAGGCCGTCCTGGGCGGCGAAGGGCAAGTGCGAGGGCTGGTGCTTCGCCCACGAGGCCTACCGCGCCCTCTACGAAGTCGACGACGCGGCGAGGAGGGTCCTCGTCGTGGAGGTGGGGAAGGGGAAGTGCGGGTGACGGTCAGCGCCTGCTGACGAAGATGACGCTCCCCTTCGCCTCCCACCGGAGGTCCGGGTCGAGGCGGAGGAGCTCGTCCAGGGCGTCGACCAGGGTCGCGTCGGTCACCTTCACGGCCCGCACGACGAGAGACCGGACGCGCTCGTCCGCCGGGGCGTCCACCAGGATGTTCACCGCGTGGCGGGCGGAGAGGTAGGAGAAGCACTCCTGGAGGTTCTGCCCGTCGAAGGCGAAGGAGGTCTTCGTCTCCCGCAGGCGCTGGAGGAGCTTCGCCGCTGCGGCCGCCTCCGCCGGCTCCTCCTCCTTCGGCTTCGGCGCCCTCTCCCGCAGCACGATGGTGATCTTCCCCCCCGCCGGGTCCCACCCGAGGTGCTTCCCCGGCACCGGCGAGCCCCCCCCGGCGAGCAGCAGGTCGAGCATCCTCGACGCGGGCATGGACCCCGTGCGGGTCCCGACCTTCTTCGACCAACAGTGGAGCCGGACCTCCTCCGACTCGTAGGCGGCCTCAACGCCGATCCGCTTCACCACGTCCTCGACGGCCTGGCCCAGCGTGACGTCCTCCCAGCGGATCTCGCCGAGCGCCCGGCGGAGCCTCTCCTGGGGGACCGGCCCTGCCGTCCCCATCGGCGGGGCCGGGGGCGGACCGTCGGAGGAGGTGGGGGAGTCGTCCTCGGGCGGGACGGCGGCGGGGTGAGGGGGGGCCGGTGTCCGGGGAGAGGTCTCGGGGCCAGGCGGGGGAGGGATCGTCGGAGGCGAAGGCGCAGGAGGAGGTTCTGCGGGCGGACCGGGACCCTGGACGGGCGCGGCGAGGATCCAGAGGGCGAGGCCGAAGGCGCAGGCGGCGCCCGCGGCGACCGCGATCCGCGCCGCGGTCCCCCCCACGCCTACCGCACCCGGGCCCGGAGCCGGAAACCGCCGTCGGTGGGGGGCGACGGCCGCACCCGCACCCGGTAGACGCCGGCCTCGGGCGTCTCGAACTCGAGATCGGTCCTCCTCCCGTCGAACCCCGCCCCGAAGGGGGAGACGAGGAAGCCGCCCGGGGAGAGGACCTCGACCTCGGGGAGCGCCCCGCGGCGTCCGAGGCGGGACGCCACGATGCGGACGAGCGCGTTCCCCCCCTCGGGGGTCGCGACGGCCACCCCGTAGTCCCTCTCCTCGCCCGCGACCAGGGTCCCTTCGACCCGGCCGCGCCGGAAGGCGGCCTCCGGCGGGTCCACGAAGGCGGTGAGCGTGTAGGGCCCCGACCCCGCCGCGGCCCGGGCGCGGAGGAAGACCTCGCCGGGCCCGCCGGCGGGGGAGGTCCAGTCGACGGACTCCGAGGACGCCGTGTTGGCGGAGGAGGCCAGCGCCTCCCCCTCCCCGTCGAACAGTTCGAGGTCGAGGTCCAGCGTCCCCCCGTCGAAGGAGGCGTTCGCGCGGACGCGGCCCCCGGCCGACCCCGAGAGACGGAACCAGTCGTCGTTCGCCGTGGAGAGCCGGAGCGCCACCGGGGCCCCCGTGGGGAGCCGGGCGGCCTCGGCCCGCGAGTCGTTCGGTTCGAGGGGATCCGTCGCGGCGGGCACGAGGCCGGCGGAGAAGGAGAGGTCGTAGGCCGTGTGGATCCCCGACCTGCCGGAGACGCGGAGGAGGAACGTCCGCCGCCCGGCGCCGGGGCCCGTGGAGACCTGCGGGGACCAGGAGGACCCCGGGGAGTCGTCCACCGGGGAGAGGTCCTCCCCGAAGAGCGAGAGCCCCGGCCGGGCCGCCGCCTCCAGGGAGGACAGGATGACGGTGACCGTCGATCCCGCCTCGGCCGTGAACCGGAACCAGTCCTCGTCGGCGAGGTGGAGCCCCGGGTAGTCGTCCCGGTCCACGAAGGTGGCGGCCGCGGGCCCGTCGTCCTCCTCGAAGGCGTCGTCCCCCACGGGGATCCCGCGGGCGGCGAAGGCCGCCCGGAGGTCGTCCTCCCCGGCTCCGCCCCGGAGCGACAGGTTCGCCGCCACGACCGCGGCCGCCCCGTCGGCGAAGGTCGCTCGCGCCGTGAGGAGGAGGTGGGAGCCCAGGATCACCCGATCGCCCTCCACGCCCCCGAGCGCCGCCCGCACCCCCCGCAGCGCCGAGGACCAGATCTCCCCGTCCTCGTGGATCTCGCCCGCGAGGTCGTCCGGGAAGACCTTCGCGGAGTCCACCCGCCGCAGCGCCGGAGGGTTCGCATCGGACCAGGGGATGGCGTCCCAGGACGCGAAGGCCCCGTCCCAGGAGGGGTACCCCGAGGCGCGCCGCGAGGCCGCGAGGTAGTCCCCGAACCCCTCGCCCATGGCCGCGGCCTCGTAGGAGAGCCCGAAGCCCGGCACCATGTCGTCCTGGAGGGCGTGGCCGTACTCGTGCACGATCACGTCCCCGTCCTCGGCGTCGTCCACGCCGCCGTCGCCGAAGTAGACCCTCCCGTTGAACTCGTCGAAGAACGAGTTGTCCTCGGGGCCGGAGTGGGCGTCCGCCTTCTGGGGCCGGGCCAGCACGTCGTCGAAGCCGAGGACGGACCGGATGTAGTCCTGCACCGCGTCGACGTGGTAGTAGGCGTTCACCTGCTCGAAGCGGTCGTCGGAGCGCGTGTGGAGGAAGGAGAGACCGGCGTCGAAGGCCGGGGAGCGCGTCGGCGTGAGGTCGGCCCAGGCGCCGCGGAGATACCCGCTCCCGTCCAGGCGGAGGAGGGGGACCGTGGAGAGCGCCCCCGTGAGGGCCGTGGTGTCCCCGTCCCCTCCGTCCTGGAGCGTCCGGTCGCGCCGGGAATAGGCGGGGTTGGGGAGGAAGACCCGGCCCTCGCCGTCCGCGGCGTGGCGGAGGTCCTGGGCCTCCAGGACCTCGCCGGAAAGGGCGTCCACGAAGACCCGCAGGCTCTCCGCCTCCGAGCGCGCCTCCACGAGCCAGGCGAGGACGCAGGACTTGCCCCTCGGGAGCCAGCGGAGCAGCGGGTCCTTCGTCTCCACGGGCCCCCCGCGCTCCCCGCCCGCCTCGGCGGCGGCCGCGGCGCGGGCCTCCTCCGGCCCCAGGGCCGGGGCGGGTGCGGTCCCCGGCGCTGGGAAGACGTCGGCGTTCAGGACGAGCACCGTCCCGTCCCTCGCCAGGTGGACCGAGACCTCGCTCCCGAAGACGGGGACGCCGTCCACGGCCTGCGTGAAGCGCGCGTGCTCGCCCACGGGCGACGAGAAGGAGCGGGCGGGCACCAGCGTCCCCGGCATCCGGTCGAGGCCCAGCCTGCCTCCGTACCGCTGCAGCACCCTGCGGGCGGTCTCCTCGCGGGTGGCGCCGGGGGGCACGGACGGGAGCCGGTAGCGCCGCCGCCCGGGGCCGAGGATCGGGGCGCCGGCGGCGGCGGCAGGAGGCGCCGGAGCGGGCGCCGCGGCGCCCGCAGGAACCCCCGTGGCCGGGGCATCGGGCCCCGGCCGGGGCTCCGCCACCCGACCTGGCCTGGGCACGGGTCCCCCGGGAGCCCGCGGCGGAGGGGAGAACGGCGCGGGTGGAGACCCCGCGGCCGCCGCCGCCAGGAGGAGCAGGACGGCCAGGAACCGCCGCCGGGGAGACCGGGTCATGGGGCCATCCTACCCGTCGTCGCGCTTCGGTCCGTCCTCGGCACGGGCTACTCTCAGGCGTGTGATCAAGACGCCATCCCGTCCGGAGGACCTCGCCGAGGCGGTCGAGCGGTTCCTCGGCTACCTGCGCACGGTGCGCAACCTCTCCCGCCACTCGCTCGCGGCCTACGGGACCGACCTCCTGCAGCTGGTCGCCTTCCTCGAGGCGCGGGGGACGACGGACCCCGGGGCCGTGACGCACCTCGATCTGAGGGCGTGGCTCGGCGAGATCCGCGGCGCCGGGCGCTCCCGTGCCACCGTGGCGCGGAAGCTCGCCGCGGCGCGATCCTGCTTCAAGTGGCTCTGCCGCGAGGGGTTCCTCCCGGCCGACCCGGCGGCGGGCCTCCGGACACCGCGCCGCGAGCGCCTCCTCCCCCGGTTCCTCTCCCGGGAGGAGATGGTGCGCCTGCTCGCCGCGCCCCGGGGCGACGGCCTCCCCGAGGTGCGCGACCGGGCGCTGCTCGAGACGCTCTACTCGAGCGGGATCCGGGTGAGCGAGGCGGCGGCGCTGGACGAGGAGGACCTCGACCTCAAGTCCGGCGTGGCGCGCGTGCTCGGCAAGGGGCGGCGGGAGCGGCTCGCGGGGCTGGGGCGGTACGCGGTCGAGGCGCTCCGGGAGTACATCGCGGCCAGGGGGCGGGCCCCGGCCCGCCGACGGCGCGCCGGGGCGCTCTTCGAGAACCGCGACGGCGGGCGCCTCTCGACCCGCGGGATCCAGCGCGTCGTGGCGCGCCGGCTGGCGCAGGCCGGGCTCGACCCCCGCATCTCCCCCCACAAGCTCCGCCACTCCTTCGCCACCCACCTGCTCGACGCCGGGGCGGACCTCCGCAGCGTGCAGGAGCTCCTCGGCCACCGCAACCTCGCCTCGACCCAGGTCTACACCCACGTCACCGCGGGCCGCCTGCGGGAGGTCTACGACCGGGCGCATCCGAGGGCGTAGGTACGGTGTCAGGCACCTTTTGTTGATCCGGCCGTAGACTCCCTCCTCATGGCGCGGCCCGTGCGACCCGTCTCCATCGACCTCCCCCGGGGACTCCCGGCGGAGGGATGGTTGCGGCTCCTCGCCGGGGAGCCGGGGTTCGTGCTCTTCGATCGCCCCGACGACGCGGGCCGGCCCGCCTCCTACCTCTCCTTCGGCCCTCGGCCGGCGTCGCCCCTCGAATGGAGGCCGCCGGGCCTCGACGGTCCTTCCCCCGCTCCCTTCTGCGGCGGCTGGGCGGGGGTCCTCTCCTACGACCTCGGCCGGCGCTTCGAGCGCATGCCCTCCCTGGCGCTGGACGAGGGCTGGCCCGAGTGGGCGGGCGGGGTCTACGGGTTCGCGGTGGCCGTGGAGGAAGGGGGGCGCCGGACGCGCCTCGCGGGGGCGGCCGCGGACGCCGGGGACGAGGCGGACCTCCGCCGCCTCGCCGACGGCCTCGCGGCCCGCGCCGAGGGGGCGCTCCGCGGCGACCTTCCCGATCGCGTGGAGGGCCCGGCGCTCTCGGGGGCGCTGCGGAGCAACCTCGACCGGGACGCCCACTTGGCCGCCGTCGCCCGCACGGTCGAGTACATCCACGCCGGCGACGCCTTCCAGGTGAACCTCGCGCGGAGGGTCGAGGGGGCGCTCCGGATCTCCCCGCCGGAGGCGGCGCTGCGCCTGCGCGCGGCCAACCCCGCCCCGCGCGGAGCGGTCGCCTCGCTCGGCGGCGGCCGGTGGGTCCTCTCCTCGTCGCCCGAACTGCTGATCGAGGCGCGGGACGGCCGCGCGGTCTCCCGCCCCATCAAGGGGACGCGCCCCCGGACCGGGGACCCGGCGGCGGACGCGGCGGCCCGGGAGGACCTGCTGGCCTCGGAGAAGGACCGCGCGGAACTCGCCATGATCGTGGACCTCGTGCGGAACGACCTCGGACGCATCGCCCCCTGGGGCAGCGTCCGGGTGGCCTCCGCCCGGGTCCTGGAAGAGCACCCGACCGTCCTCCACACCGTGGCCGAGGTGGAGGCGGCGCTCCGCCCCGGGACGGGCCCGGCGGAGATGCTCCGCGCGGTCTTCCCCGGGGGATCGGTCACCGGGGCGCCGAAGATCCGGGCCATGGAGATCGTGGAGGAACTGGAGCCCGTGCGGCGGGGGCCCTACACGGGGTCCGCGGGGTGGTTCGGTTGGGACGGGGGCGCGCACCTCGACATCCTCATCCGGACCCTCGCCGTGGACCGCGGCCGCGTCCACTTCGGGGTGGGAGGCGGGATCGTGGCCGACAGCGACCCCGCCGCCGAGTGGGAGGAGACCGTCGTCAAGGGGGCGGCGCTGGCCCGGGCGCTGGGGGCGGGGCCGGCCTGACGGTCCGCCCTAGGTTGCCGCCGTGGCCGGGGTGGTCTAGAATCCCGGGTATCCACGTCCCCGGGATCCGGCAGGGTTCCGGGCCACCTCGGAGGAACCACCCTTGATGGACCTCGCGCGCCTCGCGGCCGCCCTCCTCGCGGCCGGCCTCCTCCTCCCCGCCCCCGCGCTGGCGCGTCCCCAGGACGCGGGCGGCGCCAAGCCCCCCGCCGAGGGGGAGAAGAAGCCAGCGGACGGCGAGAAGAAGCCCGCGGAGGGGGAGAAGAAGCCCCCCGAGCCCCCCAAGCCGCCGCCTCCCCCGACTCCCGAGGAGGTGAAGGAGTTCGTCAAGCAGTACGAGGAGACGCTGAAGAAGATGTCCGACGAGGACGCCATCGCCGGCGTCCAGAAGGCCCGGGGCTGGTACGCCAACCCGGGCACCGACCCCGACTCGAAGAAGGCGATCCTCGGCCTCATGGCGAAGGTGGCGGAGCAGAAGTCCAAGGAGGCCCTCCTCGAGGCGGCGTGCAAGGCGCTGGCCGACTTCGGCGACTCGGGAGTGGCGCTGCTCAAGTTCGTCGTGGACCGGGGCCTCTCCCAGAAGGTGCCGCCCGTGGGGGCCGTCCGGGCGGGGATCGCGTCGCTGGGGAAGATCGCGAGCCCCAAGCCCGCGGACGTGAAGTTCCTCACCGAGCTCCTGAAGAAGGAGGGGGAGTTCATCGTGGACGCGGCCGGCGCGCTCGCGGGCTACGAGAAGGGCCCGGGGGCCGTACGGAAGGAGATCTTCGGGGAGCTGCTCACGATGTCCGAGGGGGTCTACAGCAAGAGCGAGGCGAACGACCAGAACTTCAAGCGCAAGTGGAACACATGGGGCAGCGAGGTCGTGGAGGCCATGCGCAAGGTGAGCCACACGAACTGGCAGAAGCCGCCCGAGTTCCGCAAGTTCGCCAACGACAAGGGCAAGGGCGGCGGCAAGAACCCCCTGACCTGGGCGGATCCCCCGCCCGCGGAACCGAAGGAGGCGGGGAAGTAGCCCCGCCCGCGGGGCCCAGGCCGTGAGGGGGGAGGAGCAGGCCGGGCCGCGGGTCCCGGGTCCGGTCGCCGGGCTCCTCGTGGGCGCCGCGCTCGGGGCGGCGGTATTCTTCCTGGCGGCGCTCCTCCACGAGCGGCTCTCCTCCGAACGCGGCCCGGGCCTTCCCCCCGAGGGATTCGCGGCGGGCGGCGACCCCCGGGCGGCGGTGCGCTTCCTCGCCACGGTGCCGGGCCCCGGGGTGCAGGCGCTCCTCCTCCCGCTCCGGGAGGACGGGCGGCCGACGGAGGCCGAGGAGGCGGTGCTGGACCGCGCGCTCTTCCCCGGGGGACCGGCCCACCGCTGGGCGCGCCTGCTCGCCTCGAACCCGCGGGACGCCGGGGGGGCCTTCACGCTTCCGCTCGAGGGGGGGGCGCTGGTGCTGGGGACCGCGGCCGGGCCGGTCCGCAACGAGGACCTGGCGGCGGCCTTCGGCGCGCGACACGCATCGCTCCCGCCGCACCGGGACCTCGACCTCCGCGTGGCCCGCGTCCCCGAGCGGGAGGTGGAGGTCCCGCCCGGGGGCACGGTGCGGGCGCTCGTCGCCTTCCCCCGGGAGGCGGACCTCGAGGGGGCCAGCGGGCTCGAGATCCGCGGCGGCCTGCGGCTGGTCCCGAAGGAGGCCACGACGGAGGCCCTCCGGGGGGCGCTGCTCGACGGCCGCATCGCCGACCTCCCCGGGGAGGTCCGTGCCGAGGCGAGGCCCGCGCGGGGTACCACCCGGTGAGCGGGGCCTCCGGGAAGGGGGAATACGAGGTCCGCGCCCGTCGTCCCATCCACCGGGCGCGGAAGTACCGCTGCCTCGAGGAGCGGATCCGCTTCGCGGACGGCCGGGAGATCGCCCGCGAGGTGATCCGCCACGCGGGGGCCGCGGTGGTCCTCCCGGAGACCGGCGACGGGCGCCTGGTCCTCGTGCGGGTCTTCCGCCACGCGGCGGGGGGGTGGATGGTGGAGGCGCCGGCGGGGACGCTGGAGCCGGGGGAGGCCCCGGAGGCCTGCGCCGCCCGCGAGCTCACCGAGGAGACGGGCTGGCGCGCCGGGAGGCTCCGGGCGCTGGGCTCCTGGTACCCCTCGCCCGGCCTCTTCGACGAGACCATGCACCTCTTCCACGCGACCGGGCTCACGCCCGCCGGGCGTGCCCCCGAGGAGGACGAGCTCGTGGAGCCGCTCGTCCTCACTCCGGCCGAGGCGGCGGCCGCCGTGAGGGACGGGACGATCCGGGACGGGAAGACGCTCCTCGCGCTCTTCCTCGCCGGCGTCGTGGCGGCCGCCCCCTCCGCCGGGGGCGGGCCGTGACCTCGCCCGATCCGCCCTCCGGGCGGAAGGACGCCCCGCCCGCGCCGGGGGCGCTGGCCGCGCCACCGCGGCCCCCCCCCGAGGTCGTGGCGGAGATCCGCGGCGCGCTCGTGGAGGCGCGGGTCGCCGCGGAGCAGAGGGCCGCCCACGGTCCGCTGCGCGACCTCGCCGAGGCGCTCCGCTCCAACGCCGAGGCGCTGCGCGCCATCCAGGAGACGCAGGAGCGCATCGCCCGGACCGTGGACCGGGCCGACCGCTCGGAGGCGGTGATCCAGTCCACCCAGGCGCTCAACGACACCTTCCGCGGGGTGCGGGCGACGCAGGAGGCGCTCGTCACGAGGCTGGAGGAGGAGGAGCGGAGGCCGCTGCGGTACGGCATCGCCGCGGCGGCGCTGGTCGCGGCGACCGCGGCCGCGGCCGCCTGGTGGTTCGTGCGGCGGGAGGACGGGCTCCGCGGGCGCATCGAGGATCTCCGCGCAGGGATGGGGACCGCGGACCGCGAGGCCTGGGAGAGGAGCCGCCGGGAGGCCGAGAAGGACCTCCTCGACCGGCTGGAGTCCCTCTCGAGGCAGTCCTCGCTCTCGGAGGCCGACCGGAGCGCGCGCGAGAAGGACCTGCTCGCCCTGAAGGGCAGCCTGGAGGCGCTCCGGCGGGACGGGGATGCGCTCGCGGTGCGGCGGGGCCAGATGGAGGCGGAGGTCGCGCGGCTGCGGCAGGACAACGCCTCGCTCCGCTCGGAGCTGGAGGTCCAGCGCCGTGCCTCCGAGGAGGCCGCGCGGGCGCTGCGGGAGAGGGAGGCGAGGGAGTTGGCCGTGGCCGCGGCCCCTCCCGCGCCCGTTCCGGCCATGGCGACCCTGGCGCCCCCTTCTTCCCCCGGCCAGGAACCAGGGACGAAGCCGCCTGCCTCCCCCGATCCGCCCGCGGCCCCCCGCCTCGGCCCCACCGCCGTCACCGACCAGGGGCAGGTGAGGAAGGTCCTGGACGACCTCAACGCCCTCCTCGAGCGGGGGGAGGGGGTCGACCGGTACCGGGTGCTCTCTTCCGGGGCCGTGGACGGGGACAGGCTCGTCCGGGCGACCCTGGAGTCCCGGGGGGCGGACGGGGCGGTCCGGCGTTCCTTCGAGGCCGCGGAGGCCCGGTTCGTGCTCCAGGCGGCCTCCCGGAGCCTGGAGATCCGCCTCCGCGGCGGCTCCGTGACCTACCTCGGCCGGCGCACGGTGAGGTTCCCGGACGACCGGTACACGGCCTACATCGAGGTCGATCCGGAGGTCTTCAAGGCCTCGGGTAACCCCTTGATATCCATCCAGTAGGGGCGGAGCTTGCTCCGCCCGGCCCCGGCCTGGTGCTTGACCTCCCGGGTTCCTGCCGATACCATGGTTGCATAACCTCTTCACAAACCGCACCGCCGCGGGCGGTGCGGACATGGACATGGAGGCTGCCCGGCAGGGCGCCTGTCGCACCCGAGCGAACGGAACGAAGCGGTCGGACTGGAATCCGGCGGCCGGAGACTTGTGAGCGGAACCTATTGTAAAAAAGCAGGTTACATCAGCGGAGACAGGGCCGTCCGGCCCGATGGGGCGATAGAACCCCCCTCCGACCCGCTCCCCGCCTAGTCCACCTCGCTCAGCCCCTGCCCAAGGCCTCCGCGTCCGCGGAGCGCAATCTGCGCCTCCTCGGACGGGGACCGTTCGGGGCCGCCTTCACGGGCCCCTGGAGGCAGGAACGTGGTGGACACCGGCATAGTCGTGGCTTTCCTCGAGAGTCCTGCCCTGACGGGGGGCCTGGGGACTCTCCTCGGACTCGTCCTCGGCGGGGTCATCGTCGGGCAGCACCTGCGGGCCAAGGCACGGCAGAGGGAGGACACGGCCGCCGCCGAGGCGGAGGCCATCCTCGGCCGCGCCCGCCTCGAGGCCGAGTCCCTTGTGAAGGACGCCCAGATCAGGGCCAAGGAGGAGGCCCTCCAGCGGCGCGAGAAGACCGCCGCCGAGGAGGCCGGCCGCCGGCGCGAACTGGGGGATCTGGAGGTCCGGCTCGGTCGCCTGGAGGAATCGCTCGCCGAGCGGGACCAGTCGCTGGAGAAGAAGATGCGGCAGGCGCAGGAGGCGGAGAAGGACGGCGCCGCCCGCCGCCAGAGGATCGAGGCGAAGGAGAAGGAGGCCGAGGCGCTGGTCGAGGAGCAGAAGCAGGTGCTCACCACGCTCGCGGGGATGAGCCGCGAGGAGGCCCGCCAGATGCTCCTGCAGAAGATGGAGAAGGGCCTCGAGGCCGAGCGCACGAACATGGTCCTGCGGATGCTGGACGGGGTGAAGCAGGAGGTGGATGCGAAGGCGCGGGAGGTCGTCTCCACGGCCATCCAGCGGGTGGCCGCGGACCACTCGGCGGAGATCACGGTCGCCTCCGTCGAGCTCCCGAGCGAGGAGCTCAAGGGCCGCGTCATCGGGCGGGAGGGGCGGAACATCCGCGCCTTCGAGAAGGCGAGCGGCGTGGACGTCATCGTGGACGACACCCCGGGCGTCATCGTGGTGTCGGCCTTCGACGGGGTGCGCCGCGAGACGGCGCGCCGGGCGCTGGAGCGCCTGCTGAAGGACGGCCGCATCCACCCGGCCAAGATCGAGGAGACGCTCAAGGCCTGCAAGGAGGAGATGGACGAGGTGGTGCAGGAGGCGGGGCGCAAGGCCGTGCAGGACCTCGACCTCCACGGCGTCCACCCGAAGATCGTCTCGCTGCTGGGCAGGCTCAAGTACCGCACCTCCTACGGGCAGAACGTCCTCCTGCACTCGTCCGAGTGCGGGGCGCTCTGCGGCGTCATGGCGGGGGAGCTGGGGCTCGACGTCAAGCTCGCCACGCGCTGCGGCCTCCTCCACGACATCGGCAAGGCCGTGGACCACGAGGTGGAGGGCGGCCACGCCACCATCGGCGGGGACATCGCCCGGCGCTGCGGCGAGGACCCGGTCGTGGTGAACGCCATCGCGGCCCACCACGAGGACGTGAGGCAGGAGACCCCCTACGCGGTGCTGGCGGCGGCGGCCGACGCCATGAGCGCGGCCCGGCCGGGGGCGCGCCGGGACAGCCTCGAGCGCTACGTCAAGCGCCTCCAGGCGCTGGAGGAGATCGCCCACCGCTACGACGGCGTCGAGCAGGCCTTCGCCATCCAGGCCGGGCGCGAGGTGCGTGTCATCGTCAACCCGGGCAAGGTCTCGGACCGCCTCGCGAGGAAGATCGCCTACGACCTCGCCCGCCACATCGAGGCGGAGCTCACCTACCCCGGCGAGGTCAAGGTGACCTGCGTCCGGGAGACGCGGGTGACGGAGGTGGCGCGGTAGGCGGGGCTCCGCCCGCGGAGACGAATAGGATCTCTCCGACCCCATGCGGCACGGAATCCGCACCTCCGGCGCGGGAGGGGCCCCGGGCGGCTGGATCCGGGGCCTGCTCCCATGGGCGCTCGCGGCGGCCGCCGCCTGCAGCCCCGGCCCCGGCTCGGGCGATCCCGGCCCCCGGGGGGGCCCGAGAGTCTGGCACTTCACCGAGGTCGGGGTGAAGTCCGGGCTCCGCTGGACCCACCGGCCCTTCAACCCGCTGGGCGCCTTCGACGCCTACGACCACGGCAACGGCGTGGCCGCGGACGACTTCGACGGGGACGGGCACGAGGACGTCCTGCTGCTGACGCAGTGCGGGCCGGCCGGCTACTTCCTAGGACGGGGCGACGGCACCTTCGTGGATCGCTCGGAGCGGCTCGCCATGCTGGACGACGGGGTGCGCGTCGGGGTGACCTTCGGAGACTTCGACGAGGACGGCCGGACGGACCTCTACGTCACCTTCATCCGACGCCCGAACGCGCTCCTCCACCAGGAGACCGACGGCACCTTCACCGACGTCGCGGCCGCCAAGGGCGTGGCGGTCGTCGGCCACTACTCCGGCGCGGTCTTCGCGGACCTCGACGGCGACGGCGACCTCGACCTCACGGTGGCGGGCAACATGCAGTTCACCGAGGGGGACGCGCCGCTCCCCGGGGACGGGAGGTGCGCCCCGGGCTGGAGGGGGAGGGCGGTGCGAGAACTCTACACCGTGGCCGGCTCCGACCCCACGGCCCTCTTCCTCAACGGCGGGGCGGCCGCCGGGTACGCCTTCGTCGACGAGGCGGCGGCACGCGGGATTCCCCTCGGCGGGCCCGACGGGACCGACGCGCGGGGGTTCGGGGACGTCGTCGACTTCGACATGGACCGGGACGGCGACCTGGACCTCCTCCTCCCGGAGATGTTCCGGGGGAAGGCGGCGCTGCTGGAGAACGACGGGACGGGATGCTTCACCGATGTCACCGCCCTGCGGATCCCGCAGCCCTCCTTCGGCTCCATCAGCGCCGCCGCGGAGGACTTCGACGGGGACGGCTGGCCGGACCTCCTCATGACCGACATGCACTCCGACATGTGGGCGCCGGTGAACAGGCCCTTCTCCGACATCGAGACCGGGGTCCGGTACCTCAGCGAACACGGGCCCCACGCGGGGGTGGGCGACAACCCGGCGGGGCCGCTCTACGGGAACTCGCTCTGGATGAGCCAGGGCGGAGGGTCCTTCCGCGAGGCCGGTCTCGAGCGGGGGGCCGAGACCTTCAACCCCTGGGGGGCGCTCGCGGCCGACTTCGACAACGACGGCGACGCGGACCTATTCGTCCCCTCGGGGATGTCCAACCCCTGGCCCTACTACCCCGACGTCTTCCTCGAGAATCTCGGCGACCGGTTCGCGCAGCGGCAGGGGGACCTCGGCCTCGTGCCGGCGGAGATGGAGACGGACGCCGGCGTCCTCGTGAACGACCAGCCGCTCGTGCGCTCGACCCGCGGCTGCGCCGCGGCGGATTTCGACGAGGACGGGGACCTGGACATCGTCGCCTTCGCCTGGGATTCCCGGGCGCTCCTGTGGCGCAACGACCTGCCCCGGGGCCGGCACTGGATCGACATCGACCTGCGGGGGGCGGCCCCGAAGGACCCCTTCGGCGCCGAGGTCGAAGTCGCGGCCGGCGGGCGGACGCAGGTCCGGTGGATGCAGGGCTCCCGGGGCTACCTCTCCCAGTCCACCCGCCTCGTCCACGTCGGCCTGGGCGAGGCCCGGGAGGTCGATTCCGTCTCCGTCCGGTGGCCCGACGGGACGCGCACCCGGGTCGAGCGTCCGCCCGTGGACCGGCGGCTGGTCATCGAGCAGTAGCGAAGGCGGTTGCTCGGGGACGGTGACCGCCTCAGGGTGCCTCACCCCGGAACCCGATGCGCTCCCGTGGGGACTCCCTTTCCGTCATGAGTTCGCGCTGCGCGTCGAACACGACGCGGAACCGGCCGTCGTACCGCTTCTCCAGTTCCTCCATCCTCCTCGCGAGATCGGCGTTCTCGATGAGGAGCCGGCGCAGCCGAACGAACGCCCGCATGATCTCGACGTTGACCCGCACCGCCCGGGGACTTCGTAGGACGCTGGAGAGCGGCGAGTACACACGTTCTTCCGAGGGGGGATTGGCGGACAGAAGGGATGCCCATGGCAAACGGGCAGGCTACCGATGACGCAAGTACTTTAATGACACATGTTTATAGCATCCCAGGCGATCCTGATGTCACAATCTGTGACCTCAAGATCGAGTTCAATGTCGCAAAGCTCTGCTGCAGGCCAGGTTACGCAACTCAAGCCTTGCCCGTTTCGGGGGGGAAGCCAGCAACGAGGGCTCACTTGCCTCAGGAGCGACCTCTGCCCTGCCCATGGAATGGGATGGTCTTCCTCCATGTCTCGCCCCTCCAACGGTCCTTTCTACCCCAGGATGGAGATCCTCCCGGCCATCCCCTCCAGCGGTACGACCTTCACCCTTTCGTGGACGGGATAGGGCCGATCCCCCGGGTAGACGATCCACGCCCGCTCCAGCGGCAGGTCCTCCAGCGCGACGTGGAGCGACTTCGTCATCCCCGGGGTGTCGGCGAACATGGACTCGCTTCCGAACCTCGCATTCCAACACCCTGACCATAGGAATGCGAGGACGACCCGGGGTTTCGGAGTCCCTGTCCCGGCGCCTCCGGGGCCCCCCGCCGGTCCGATCTCCCCGGCCGTCCCCCCGCGCGATACCCTTCCCCCATGCCCCGCCCCCTCACGGTCAGCGAGCTCACCGCGGCGCTGAAGGGCGTTCTGGAGGAGAACTTCCCCGAGGTCCTCGTGAAGGGGGAGGTGAGCAACTGGCGGCCCGCGGCCTCGGGGCACGTGTACTTCACGCTGAAGGACGCGGGGGCCTCGCTGCAGGCCGTTCTCTGGCGCTCCCACGCGCAGCGGATCAGGTTCAAGGTGGAGGACGGGCTCGAGGTGGTGGCCGCGGGCCGCATCGAGGTCTACGCGCCCCACGGGAAGTACCAGCTCATCGCGGCGGCGCTCGACCCCGTGGGCGCGGGGGCGGCGGCGCTGGCGCTGGAGCAGTTGCGGAAGAAGCTCTTCGCCGAGGGGCTCTTCGATCCGCTCCGCAAGCGCCCGATCCCGCTCCTGCCGCGCCGCATCGGCATCGCCACCTCCCCCACGGGGCAGGCCGTGCGGGACCTCCTGAAGAACATCCTGCGGCGGAACCCGCGGGCCTGGGTGACGCTGCGGCCGGTCCGCGTGCAGGGGGAGACCGCGGCCGCGGAGGTCGTGCAGGCGCTCGCCGACCTCAACGAGGCCGGGGTCGAGGTGATTGTGGTGGGGCGCGGCGGCGGAAGCGCCGAGGACCTCGGCGCCTTCAACGACGAGGGCGTCGCCCGGGCCATCGCCGCGAGCGCGGCGCCGGTGGTGAGTGCGGTGGGCCACGAGGGGGACTGGAGCCTGGCCGACGAGGTGGCCGACCTCCGCGTCTCCACGCCCACCGCCGCGGCCGAGGCCGTGGCGCCGCTCCTCGACCAGGTGCTGCGCGACCTCGCGGTCCACCGGGCGCGTCTCGACGAGGGGCTCCGGGGACGGCTCGACCTCGCCCGGGAGCGGGTCGAGTCGCTCCGGGAGCGCCACGCACTGCGGCGCCCCGAGGACCGCGTCCACGACCTCGCCCAGCGGGTGGATGAATTGCGCCAGAGGCTCGACGCCGGGGCGAAGGTGGGGGTCGAGCGCCGCCGGGAGCGGCTCGCGGCCGCGGCGGGGCTCGTCGAGAGCGTGAGCCCTCTCCGGGTTCTCGGGAGGGGGTTCAGCGTGACCACGCTGGAGGGCACGGCGGCGCCGCTCCTCGACGCAGCGGAGATCCGGCCCGGCCAGCGCCTCCAGACCCGGCTCGCGAAGGGCGAGGTGCGGTCGGAAGTCGTCCCCTAGGAGGTCGTCCATGGCGAAGAAGGGCGACGGGCCGAAGGAGAAGTCCTTCGAGGAGCACCTGGCCGAAGCGGAGGGGATCGTCCGGGATCTGGAGTCGGGGGCGCTCCCGCTGGAGGATTCCATCGGGCGCTACGAGAAGGCGGTGGCTGCGCTGCGGCGCTGCCACGCCATCCTGGAGGCCGCCGAGAAGCGCATCGAAGCGCTCACCCGCCGCGCCGACGGGACGCTGGAGACGAAGCCCCTCGAACCGCCGGAGTAGTTCCCCCGGCCGTCCAAGTACGATGATCCCCCCATGAGGCCCTTCGTCCCGATGCGGACCTGGCCGGAGCGGTTGCGCGCCGCGGCGGTCCTCGGCGGGATCGCGCTCATCTCCGCCTTCCACGTCCTTTCTCCCCGCCCCGAGGGAGAGCACCACATGGCGCTCCACGGGCTCCACTCGGCGCTGGAGGGCCTGTACTACATCCCGCTCCTCCTGGCCGGCTACTGGTGGGGGCGGTGGCCCGCGCTCACCTGCGGGGTGCTTGTCTCCGCCGTCTACGGGGTCCACACGGAGGTCCAGCTCGGCGGAGTCCTCTCCAGCGTCAACCAGGGGCGGCTTCTCGCGCTCTTCATCTTCCCGGCGGTGGCCTTCACGACGGGGCTGCTCGCGGATCGCCTCCGCCGGGAGACGGGGGCGCTGCTGGACGCCGAACGGCAATTGCGGCGTGCCGAGATGCTCGCGGCGCTGGGAGAGCTCTCCGCGGGACTCGCCCACGAGATCCGCAACCCGCTCGCCGCCATCCGGGGCGCGGCCGACGTGCTTGCGGGCGGCGTCCCCGCCGGCTCCCGGGACGAGGAGTTCGCCCGGCTCCTCCGCTCGGAGGTGGAGCGCCTCGACCGCGTGCTCTCCGACTTCCTACAGTTCGCCCGCCCCGGGAAGCCCGGGGAGGAGTTCGCCGACCCCGCGCTCTGCGCGAAGGCGACCTTCCTCCTGCTCCGGCCCCAGGCGGAGAAGGCGGGTGTGGACCTCCGCCTCCACGGGGGAGGGCTCGACCGGCTCGTGCGATGCCCGCCGGAGCTTCTGCGCCAGGTGCTGCTGAACCTCTGCCTCAACTCCCTGCAGGCCATCGGCGCCCGGCGGGGTGCGATCACGGTGCGCATCACGGAGCCCGGGAAGGGCCTCCTGCAGATGGCCGTGGACGACACCGGCCCGGGCGTGCCGCCCTCGGAGCGGGAGGTCGTCTTCCGCCCCTTCCACACGACCAAGGAGAGCGGCACGGGCCTCGGCCTCCCCGTGGTGGCGAAGATCGTGGCCGGCTGCGGCGGGACCGTCACCGTGGAGGACGCGGAGGGGGGCGGCGCGAGATTCGCGGTCGTCCTCCCCGCGGCGCCCGCCGGTGCGCGGGCCTCCGTGCCGGAGGTGGTCGGATGAGCGCCAGGGCGGGGCCCGCGCCGCGGGTCGTGGTCGTGGACGACGACGCGGCGGTCCGCCGCGTGCTGGAGCGCCACCTCGAGGACGCGGGCTACCGGGTGCTCGCCTTCGGGAACGCCGACGCGGCGCTCGCAGCGCTCCGGGGAGGGGAGCGGGCGGACGCGCTCGTCACCGACCTCCAGATGCCCGGCATGGACGGGATCGCGCTGCTGGCGGAGGCGAAGCGCCTGGACCCCGCGCTCCCGGCCGTCGTCATCACGGCCCACGGGAGCGTCGAGACCGCCGTGGACGCCATGCGGAAGGGCGCCTTCGACTACGTGGAGAAGCCCTTCCACAGGGACGTCCTGCTGGTGGCGCTGGAGCGGGCGCTCCGGCACCGCGCGCTCGTGGCGGAGAACCTCCGCCTCACCGAGGCCCTGACGGAGAGGTTCTCGCTCGGGAGGATCATCGGCGGCTCCCCCCCCATGCAGGCGCTCTTCCGCGAGGCCTCGCGGGTGGCCGCCGTGGCGGTGCCCGTCCTCCTCCTCGGCGAGAGCGGGACCGGGAAGGAGCTCCTCGCCCGGGCCCTCCATGCCGGGTCGCCGCTCGCCCGCGGGCCCTTCGTGGCGCTGAACGTGGCGGCGATCCCCGACACGCTCGTGGAGGCGGAGCTCTTCGGCGTCGTGAAGGGGGCCTTCACGGGCGCCTCCGCGGACCGGGACGGGGCCTTCCGCGAGGCCCACGGGGGGACGCTCTTCCTCGACGAGATCGGCGACATGCGGCCGGAGCTCCAGTCGAAGCTGCTGCGGGCGCTCGAGGGGGGCGAGGTGCGGCCCGTGGGCGGGGAGCGGGTGGAGACGGTCGAGGTCCGCGTCATCGCGGCGACAAACCGCGACCTCACCGCCGCCGTCGAGGAGGGGGCCTTCCGCCGCGACCTCTACCACCGGCTCGCCGTGGTGGTCCTGCGGCTCCCGCCGCTGCGGGAGCGCGTCGAGGACCTCCCGCTGCTCGTGCGCCACCTCCTCGCCAAGCACGGGGCGGCTTCGGTCGAGGTGGAGGAGGAGGCGCTGCAGGCCCTCTCCCGCCACCCCTGGCCGGGAAACGTGCGCGAGCTGGAGAACGAGATCCGCCGGGTGGCGATCCTGCGCGGCGACCCGAAGAGGGTCACCCTCGCGGACTTCTCGCCGGAGGTCCGGGCGGGGCCGGCCGAGGGCGGCCGGTCCCGGGGGGGATTCGACCTGCGGAGCCTGGAGATCCCGGAGGGAGGGATCGACCTGGCCGTGCTGGAGCGGACCCTGCTGCAGAAGGCGCTGGAGAAGACCGCCGGAAACCAGACGCGGGCCGCGGCGCTGCTGGGCATCACCCGCCAGACGCTCATCTACCGGATGGAGAAGCACGGGCTGCGATGAGCGGGGAGAGGCGCGCGCCCGGCTGGTTCCGCGTCCTCGCGGGGCTCACCCTGCTCGCCGCCTTCGCGTTCCTGATCCGCTGGGCGTGGCGCGAGGGGCCCCGGAGCCCGGAGCGCAACCGGCGCGCGGCGGAGATCCGGCTCCTGCGCCTGCGGCTGGAGGTCCTCAACTACTGGGACGACCGCCGGCGCCTGCCCGAGGTCCTCGAGGACACCCTCTCCGTCCGCAGGGCGAACCCCCCCGTCGACACCTTCAAGTTCCACAGGGACCGGGGGCAGCAGGCCTCGGATGCCTGGGACCGCCCGTTCTCCTACACGCGGGATCCCGACGGGGCCGGGTTCGAGATCCGCAGCGCCGGGTCCGACGGGGACATGAACACGGGGGACGACCTCGTCCAGCGCGGACGCGCCGGGGAGGATCCGAAACCGCCGGCGGCCGAGGTCCTCGGGAAGCAGGAGGAGTACGACCGCCTCTATCCCCCGACGCGGCGCGGGAGGCGGACGGGGTTCTGAATCCGACAGGAGCGTCGGGAATCCTGTGGCAACTGAATCAGCGGTTCTGTCCCGGTTGCCACACGCCGCCAGCGAGAGCCCTTCGGCCCGGGCGCACGGGCCGATGTGACTGCAGTCGTACAACCGGGGTCCCCCGGCCTTAGGATGCGCCCATGGAAGGCGCCGCGGGAGGAGGCCGGACGGGGCGGGCGCACCCGTCCTTCCCCGGCACCCGGATCCTGCGGGGTACGATGGCCCTCCTCCTGCCTGCTCTCCTCGCGGCGGGCTGCGTCACGGCGCAGGATCGGGACGCGCCCCCCGCGGAGGTCGGCGAGAAGAGCGGGTTCGTCGGGAGCCTCCTGCCGAAGCCGGTCGGCCGGGTCACCTTCGAGAAGGAGCCCCTCGTCTTCGTGGTCGGGTGGACCGGAATGGTGGCCGGGGGCGTCGCCGGGGGCGCCGCCTTCGTCATCGCCTTCGTCCGGAGCGACGGCGGCGGCGGGGACGCCCTCGTCCCGGCCATGGTGATCTGCGTCGCCGGCGGGGCCGTGGTGGGGGGAATCCTCTTCACCCTCCCCGTCCGCGGCCTCGAGGCCCTCTGGGATCTCCTGATCGGCGGTGGGGAGGAGATCGGGGAGGGACCTGGGGAGGCGCCTCCCCGGGAGCCCGCACCGGACGGCTAGGCCGGGGCCGCCTCCGGGTGGAGCCGCCGCCAGCGCCGGGCGCGGACCCAGTAGAAGAGCACGGGGAGGATGACGTCCACCACCTCGTCCGCCATGAGGATGCCGCCCAGCACCGGGGCCGCCATGGGGCGGATGATCTCGGCGCCGGTGCCCGTCGCCCAGAGCATGGGGGCGAGCCCGAGGATTGTCGTCCCCTCGGTGAGGAGCTTGGGCCGCAGGCGGTGGACGGCGCCCTCGATGACGGTTTCCCGGAGCTGATCCAGGGTGGCGATCTTCTCGAGCCCGCCGTGGCGTGCCACCGCCTCCCGGAGGTACACGAGCATGATGATGGCCGTCTCCGTGGCCATGCCGAAGCAGGCGATGCGGCCCACCCAGACCGCGACGCTGGTGTTGAAGCCGAAGATCGCCTGGAAGATGATCCCGCCCGCCACGGCCCCGGGCACCGCCAGCATCATGAGGCCGGTGTCCGCGAAGTCGTTGTAGGTGATGTAGAGGATCACCAGGATGAGCAGGATGACCAGCGGGATGACCACGGAGAGGGTCTTATTCGCCCGGACCTGGTGCTCGAACTGCCCCGTCCACTCCAGGTAGGAGCCCTCGGGGATCTTCACCTTCCCGGCAATGGCCCGCTGCGCGTCCTCGACGAAGGACACGATGTCGCGCCCGCGGACGTTCAGCTGGACGTAGGCGCGCAGGAGCCCGTTCTCGCTCTTGATGACGGCGGGCCCCTCGACGACCCGGATGTCGGCCACGTCCGACAGGGGGACCTGCAACCGCTCCGCCCGCGGCGCGGACGCCGAAGGCGCGGGCCCGCCCGCGGTCCCCATCCCGCCCCCCTCCATCCCGCCCCCGGCGCCGCCTCCCATGGTGCCGCCGGGCGACGCCGCCGCCACGAGGGTCCGGCGCAGGCGCTCCTCGTCCTCGCGGGCGTCCCGGGCGTAGCGCACGCGCACGGGGTACCGCTCCCGGCCCTCCACGGTGGTCGTCAGCGTCCGGCCCCCGAGCGCCACCTCGATGGTGTCCTGGATGTCCCCGACGGAGATCCCGTAGCGCGCCGCCTTCTCGCGGTCGATGAGGATCTCGACGTAGGGCTTCCCGGTGATCTGGTCGGGGAAGACGTCCACGGCCCCGGGGACGGCGCGCAGGACCTCGGTCACCTCCTGGGAGAGCGCCCGGATCTGCTCCAGGGAGGGGCCGTACACCTTCACGCCGATCATCGTCCGCACGCCCGTGGCGAGCATGTCGATGCGGTTGATGATGGGCTGGGTCCAGATGTTGCCCCAGCCCGGGACCTGGACGGCGGAGTCGAGTTCCTGGAGGAACTCCTGCTTGGTCTTCCTCCAGAGCAGGGTGCCCCGGAAGGCCTCCGCCGTCCGCGCCTCCAGGCGCTTCGCCTCCTCGGCAGAGGGCTCCCGGGCGAGGAGGTCGCGGCTCCGCGCCGCGGCGAGCGCGCCGGAGAACGCCCCCGCGGCGAAGAGCGGGCCGGCCCTCTCGTCGATCTCCCCGTCCACGAGGAGGGCGTGCGCCCGGCGGAGCGCGTGGTGCCTCGCCCGGACCTCCTCCAGCATCAGGGACTCCGCGGTGCCGGGGGCGGCGCCCAGGACCTCGACGAGGTCGTGGACGGCCTGCCCGAGACCTCCGCGGCGGATGGCCAGGAGATCCGACGACGGCTCCGCGGCCCCCGCCTCGACGAGGCTCGCCGCGGCGGCCCTGGCGACCTCGCGGACGTCGGGCAGGAGGGGGACCTCGGAGAGGCGCGGTCCCCAGGTCCCGGCGAGCGCGTCCACGACGCCCTCGACCTCCGGGTCGGGGACCTCGCGCTTCAGGAGTCCGTTCGCGCGGATGCGCTCCACGGCGGCCCGGACCACGGCCCGCACGAGGGCCCGCCCCAGAGCCGGCTCCTCCTCCCGCTGGCGGTCCCGGGCGTGGGCCCGGAGGCCCGCGTCCATGTGCGTCACGGCGGCCATGGCGGCGTCGTTCGCCAGGGCGTCCCGGTCGGCGCGCTTCTCCGGCCGGCGGACGAAGCCCCCGGCCACAAGCGCCCCGACGGCGTCCTCGGCCCGGGACACGGCGTCGTCGAACCGGAGGTGCCGCCGGGGCCACTGGTCGCGGGGGCGGAGGTTGACGATGGTCTCGACCATCTCGATGGGCGAGGGGTCGGTCGGCGTCTCGGCGCGGCCCGCCTTCCCCACGACCTGCTCCACCTCGGGGAAGGTGGCGATCATCGCGTCCCGGGCCTTGAGGTCGTCGGCGACCTGGGTGACCGAGGCCCGCGGGACGGTCACGGGCATGTCGAGGATGGAGCCCTCGTCGAGCGGCGGCATGAACTCGCGGCCGAGCGGGGTCGTCTTCCAGGCGAAGGAGGAGACGACCAGCGTGAGGCCAAGCGCGACGCCCCGCGTCGTCCAGGTCTTCATCAGCGCGGCGCAGAGCGCCGTTGCCATGGCGAGCACCGCCGTGAGCCAGGGGCTCGTCAGGAAGCCGCTGGCGAACAGGAACAGGGCAAAAAGGAACCAGACGCATGCCCCCGGGTGGGGCATCAGGATGCGGAGGATCGGCTCGTAGACGTTGATGAAGGAGCGCACGAGCCAGTTCTCCCGCTCGTCTTTCATGCGGCCCTTCATCACGATGGGGATGAGGGCCGGGAGCAGCGTGATGGTGAGGAAGAGGGCGCCGACGAGCGCGAAGGTCTTCGTGAAGGCCAGCGGGTGGAACATCTTCCCCTCCATCCCCCCGAGGGAGAACACGGGGAGGAAGGAGATGACCATGATGAAGACCGAGAAGAAGAGCGGGCGGCCCACCTCCTTCAGCGCCGGGAGGAGGAACTCCGTGAGGTCGCCGTGGACCTTCTCGTCGCCCCACTTCCGGCGGAGGTGGTGCATCGCGTTCTCGGTCATGACGATGGACTGGTCCACCAGCACGCCGATGGCGATGGCGATCCCCGAAAGCGACATGATGTTGCTCGGGATCCCCAGCGCCTTCATGAGGATGAAGGAGATGAGCACGGCCAGAGGGAGCGTCACGCAGATGACGAGGGCCCCGCCGAAGTGGCCGAGGATGAAGATCACCACGAGGCTCGCGACGAGGATCTCCTCCAGCAGCGTCCCCGTCACCGTGTGGAGCGCCTCCTCGATGAGCCGGGTGCGCTCGTAGAAGGGCACGATCCGCACGCCCTCCGGGAGCCCCTCCTGGAGGCCCGCGATCTTCTCCTTCACGCGCCGGGTGACCTCGAGGGGGTTCTCCCCGTAGCGCATCATGACGACCCCGCCCGTGGCCTCGCGGCCCCCCTTGTCGAGGACGGCGCGGCGGAATTCGGTCCCCAACTGGACCTTCGCCACCCTCCCCACGGTGACGGGGATCCCGCCGCGCTCGGCGACGACGATCTCCTCGATGTCCCGCAGGCCCCGGATCCAGCCGACCCCGCGGACGACGTACTCGGCGTTCCCCTTGTGGACGACGCGGCCCCCGACGGCGGAGTTCGCCCGGGCGACGGCCCCGTAGAGTTCGCCCAGGCTCACCCCGTAGGCCCGCAGCAGGTTCGGGTCCACGTCCACCTGGTACTCGCGGGGGAAGCCCCCCACCGAGGCCACCTGGGCGACCCCGGGGACGGAGTTCAACTGGTAGCGGACGTACCAGTCCTGGAGCGCGCGGAGCTCCCCTAGGTCCCGCCCCTCCCCCTCCACCGTGTACCAGTATATCTGGCCCAGCGCCGTGGCGTCGGGCGCGAGGTAGGGGATGGTCCCCTTCGGGAGGAAGGTCTCGGCCAGCGAGAGCCGCTCGAGGACCCGCAGCCGCGCGTCGTAGAAGTCCATGGAGTCCTCGAAGATCACGTTGATCATCGAGAAGTTGAACTCGCTGGCCGAGCGGACGGCCTTCACCCCCTGGAGCCCCTGGAGGTTCACCGAGAGGGGGTAGGTGATCTGGTCCTCGATCTCCTGGGGGCTGCGGCCCATCCAGTCGGTGAAGACGATGACCTGGTTCTCGGAGAGGTCGGGGATGGCGTCCACGGGCGTGTGCAGGGCCGCGTAGACCCCGCCGACGGCCAGCGCCGCGGTGAGGAGGATCACCAGGAAGCGGTTGCGGACCGAGTACTCGATGATTCGCTCGATCATCGGACCCTACCTGCCCCCGTGCCCTTCGTGCCCGCCCTTGGCGCCGCCGGACGGAGTCCCGGACGCCCCGAAGTAGGCCGCCGCGGCCGCGGGGTTGAGGCGCGTCTCCGCGTCGATGAGGAAGGCCCCGGCCGCGGCGACCCGGTCTCCGGCAGCGATCCCGGAGATCACGGGGTAGAACACGTCGGACCTGGGCCCGAGCACCACCTCCACCGCGTCGAAGACGCCGGGGCTCGACTCGCGGTAGACGACCTTCCGGGTGCCCGTGTCCACCACGGCGAGTTCGGGGACGGCGAGGACCGCGCCCGCGGGGATCCCCTCCACGACGCGCTCCACGAGGTCCATCCCGCCGCACTTCGCGCACTTCTCGCCCGGGTGGGCCGCGGTCACCTCCGGGTGCATGGGGCACCACCACTCCCTGCGCGGCGCGGCGTCCCCCGCGGCCCGCGGCATCGAGGCGAAGGGCTCGAGGTCGGCGACGGGGACGCGCACCCGCGCCGTCACGTACATCCCCGGCAGGAGCCGGCCCCCGGGGTTCTCGAGGTCCATCCGCACCCCCGCGGTGCGCGTGGCCGGGTCCAGCACCGGGTCCACGAAGGCCACGGTGCCCCGGAAGGCCTCGCCGGGGAACCCCTCGGCGACGGCCTCCACCGGGGCTCCGACGCGGGCGAGCGGGAGGTCCCCGGCGAAGAACCGCGCCCGGACCCAGATCCTCGAGAGGTCGGCGACCCGGTACAGGTCCTCGCCCTCCATGACGTACTGGCCCTGCACGACCCGCTTCTCGAGCACCGTCCCCGCGAGGGGGGAGCGGACCGTCACATGGGTCTCGGCCGCGCCCGAGGCCAGGACGCCGTCGACCTGCTCCTTCGTGAGCCCCCAGAGCAGCAGCCGGTCGCGGCTCGCGTCGAGGACGCGCCGCGCCCGGGCGAGGTCCTCCTCGCCGGCGCCGGACTTCCGGACGGCCTCGAGCGCCCGGGCCGAGGAGAGCAGGGCCTCCTGCGCGGCGACGAGTTCCGGGCTGTAGAGGGAGACCAGGGGATCGCCCTCGGCCACCGCGCGGCCGGTGAAGTCCGCGAAGACCTCGTCCGTGCGGCCGGCGATCCGCGCCGCGATGCGCTTCTGGCGGCGCTCGTCCACCTCGACGAAGCCCACGGCGGAGACCTCGCGCACGAGCGGGAGGGGCTTCACCTCCGCGGTGCGGATCCCTGCCTGGGCGATGCGGTAGGGGGAAAGCTGCACGCGGGCCAGAACGCCCGCGGGGAGGTCCTCCTTCGCGCCCTTCGCGCGGCGGCTGAGCGGCATCCCGCAGATGGGGCAGGAGCCCGGCTCGTCCCGGACGACGCTCGGGTGCATGGGGCAGAAGTACTCGACGGCGGACGCCTCCGCGGCGGGCCCCGCCTCCGGGCGGGTCCACTTCTCCCAGTACGCGGTGATCCGATCCCACTGCCCCGCGATCACGCCGACCACCACGAAGAGCATGAGGAAGCGGACCCGGACGAGGACCACCTCCAGGATGAACTTCCCCCGGCCCGCGGGAACCGCCGGCGGCGTCCCCTGGCCCTCCTCGGGCTCCGTCCCCTGCTCGCGCTCGTCGGTCATCGTCCTGCCTCCGCGGGATCGGTCCCCGAGGCGCGGCGCGCCCCGGCGATCCCCTCCAGGGCCATGCGGCGCATGGCCAGAGCCTCCAGCCGCGCCCGGACGAGCGCGCCCCAGGCCTCCAGGTGCTCGGCGAAACCGACGGCGCCCGTCTGGTAGTCCCGGACGGAGACCTCGAAGGCCTGCCCGGCGAGCGGGACGGCCGTCCCCTCGGCGACGCCGAGGTCCCGCAGCGCCGTGTCGAGCATCCGCCAGGCCTCCCGCGCCATGGCCTCGGCGTCCCTCCGGGCGGCGACCAGCGCCGCGTCCGCGGCCGAGGCCCGGAGGCGGAGTTCCCTGAGGTAGGCCTCCTCGACCCCGGTCCAGGCCGGGGCGTCCGGGCGCGGGGCACCGCTCCCGTCCGCCGCGTCCATGGAGCCGCGCCCCGCACCCGCCTCGATCCCCATGCCCCGGTCGAGCCGCGCCGCCGACGCGGGGAGCGGGTGGGCCATGATCTCGGCCATCCGGATGGAGACGCGCGCCATGTCCGCCGCCCGGACCGCCATCCCCACCATGGGGCTTCGCTCCGCGGCGAGGGCGACCAGCCGGTCAGCGGGAGGCGGGGCGGCCGGCAGCGGCGGATCCGCGAGATCGGGGAGCGCGCTCCCCGCCGCCCGATCCAGCAGGGAGTTCAGCCGCGCCTCCGCCTCGATCCGCTGCTGGCGGGCCGTCTCGGCGGAGGACTCCGTCATGCGGATCTCGGTCTCCACCCGGAGCGCCTCGTCCAGCGTCCCCTTCCCCGAGGCGTAGCGGGAGACGGCGACCTCCGCCATGTTCCGCAGCAGGGGGACGAAGCCCGCCAGGAGGTGCGCCCGCCCCTCGGACTCCAGGGCCGCGGCGAAGGCGTCCTCGGCGGCGGCGAGCGCGTCGCGCACCGCCGCGCGGGCCTTCTCCCGGGCCATGGCGATCTCCAGGCCGGCCATCTCGCCGCGGAGCGCGGTCGCGGCGGGCCAGGGGAAGAACTCCCGGAGCATGGACCGGGGGGCCCCGGGGCCGCCGCCGACCCTCGTGTCGAGGTCCCGGGCGAAGGCGCGGTAGGAGGCCGCGACCTCCTCCAGCCACTGGGACTGGTCGAGGCGCTCCACCGCGGCCCGCCAGGACTCCCGGGCCTCGCGGACCGCGGGGCTGCGGGCGGCGACGAGGCCGCGGAGCGCCGCGAGCCCGAGCGCCCCCCTCGAGAGGAGCGCCTCTGTCGCGGCGGCGTCGGCCCCCGCGTCGAAGGCCGCCTTCACCGCCGGATCCGCGAGGTCGACCTGGCCCTCCAGCTCGTCCCGCGCGCCGGCGCGTCGCGACCAGGCGTCCTTGAGTTCGGCGAGCGACGCCGCAGCCTCCCGGATCCCGGCCAGGAGGTCGGGGGCCGGGGTCGCGGGGGCCGCGGCGCGGGCCGCCTGCTCGCGGAAGTAGGTGGTCTCCCGGCCCGTCTCGAACTCGCGGACCTGCCGCCCGTGGGCCGCGCACCCGGCAAGGAGGACGCCGCCCGCGGCGGGCAAGGCGAAGCGGAGGAGGGGAGTCATCGCGCGCCTCCCTCCGGCGACGGGGGCGAAGGAGTCTCGGTCACGGAGGCGCCGATCACCATCTCCAGCATGGCGACGGCCTGCCCGTGGTCGGAGAGGGCCCGCCGGTAGGCGAGCTGGAAGTTCTGCCAGGCGAGCGCGGTCTCGAGCGTCCCGGCGAGGCTCCCGCGCCCCTCGCGGAAGAGCGTCTCCGCCAGCAGGAGCGACTTCTCCGCCTGGGGGATGAGCGTGTCCCGGTAGAGGAGGACGAGCCGCCCGGCGTTCACCGCGCGGAAGTAGAGGCGGGCGGCGCCGGTCCGGATCCCCTCGACGACGGCCTCACGGTCTGCCCCGGCGGCGTTCTCCAGCGCCCCGGCCTCGCGTACCCTGGCCGACTTCGCGAGGACCCAGATCGGGACCGTGAGGCCGAACGTGAACGCCCGGCCTCCCATGAACTCCCCCCCGGCGTCCTCCATGTTCCGCATCCAGAGGCCGCCGACCTGGAGGTCCGGGGCGAACTCCCACCGGGCCACGGCCACCTCGAGCCCCGCCATGTCGAGCCGGACCCGGGCCATGGCCAGCTCCTGGCTGCGGGCCTCGGCGAGGCGGTAGAGGTCGTCGAGGCGCGCCGCCACGGGCCGGAAATCCACGGGCGCCGCGGGGCCGACGGCCGCGCCGGGCGGAAGCCGCAGCAGGCCCCGGATCCTCTGCTCCTCGGCGCGGCGGAGGTCCTCGAGCAGCGTCCGGTCGTAGCCCGACTGGGCGAGCAGGGTCCGGGCGCGGATCTCCTCGGGAAGGGACGTGCGGCCCGCGGCGAGCTCCCCGGCGGCGACGGTCGCGTACCGGGCGAGGATCTCGGCCGTCGCCGCGACCGCCTCCTGCGCCCGGTCGATGTAGGCGAGTTCCAGCAGCGCCTGCCGGGCCTCGGCGGCCGCGTCGCGGAGCGCCATGTCGTAGGCAAGCCGCGCCATCTCCGCCTCGCGGAGCGCCAGGTCCCCCTGGAGCGCGATCTTCGCGGGAAAGGGGATCTCCTGGCTGAGCATCGCGTCCACCCGCTGGGGGGCCGCCGGGTTCATGGAGACCCGGGTGTAGTACTGGAAGGAGAGCATGGGGTCGGGGAGCGTGAGGGCCTGCGGGTGCTTCTCCAGCGCCGCCTGCCAGCGCGCGCGGGCCGCGGCCACCGCGGGGTTGCGATCCAGGACGCCGCGGAGGAGGTCGGCGTAGGAGACGCCCGTGGCGATGCGGCCCACGAGGTCGTCGGCGGGGGCGGTGCCTGCGTCTTCCCTCGATCCCGATTCCCGGAGCGGCGGCCCCGCCGGAGGCGGCGCCGACGCCGCGGCACAGCCCGAGAGGAGGGTGGCCGCGATCACCAGGAGGGGGAAGGGAACCCGCATGCCCCGGTCAACGCACGTGCCGTTCCGTGTCCTCCCGAGGCTGGAAGTCCGCTCCCTTGGTCCGGTTGCGCCATCCATCCGCCACAGGTGTGGCATTTGCAACACCCCGCTGGATCCGGCGGCCGATGGGGTGTAGGATGGCCGCGGGAAGAGGAGCAGGGAGGCTTCTTGCGGAGGATCCTGCTCCGCCTCGTCGCGGGCGCCGTGTCCGTCGTCCTGGGAGGGGTGGCCGCGGCGGCCGCCTTCGCCCTCGGTGTCCTGGCCGGGATGCTGGTGGACGGCTGGGGCATTCCCGGCGGTTGGGCTGCCCTCGCGTTCGCCCTTGTGGCGTTCTCCTCCGGCACACTCGGCGTCCTCGGCGCCAACCGTGGAGGGAGGGTGCTCGAGGCACACTGGGGCGTCGGTCCGCCGACGCCGACCGGTCCCCGGCCTCGGGGGTGGGCCAGACTCGGCTGCGAGTGCCTCGCCTTCGTCGTCGGCTACGGATCGGGGTTGGTGGTGGGGATGGGCCTGGTCCTGCTGGCCGGGTCCGCGACTGGCTTGTTCCGGGGTCTCACCGAAAACGCGCCTATCGAGATCAGCTTTGCCTGCGCCCTGGCCGGGCCGCCGGCCGGTCTCCTCGCGACGCAGGCGGTCCGGCGATGGGCCGGTCTTCCCGGGAGCATCCCCTCGCCTCCTGCTCGCGGAGAGGTCGCGGAGGAACCGGCGAGGCGGAGGCAGGATCCGGTCGGAGGAATCGGAATGGAGGTCCCTTGAAGAGGGTCCTCGCCGGGCTCGGTTCGGTGGTAGCGGTCCTCTTCGTGGGAGCAGCGGCGACGCTGGTCTCCTACCGCCTGCTGGAGTTCGCCTTTCAGGGGGTTTTCGATTCCATGGGCAGGACCATGGACTGGAGAGCCCAGATGAACCTCTACTATCTCGCGGAGATCGTCTCGGCCATGCTGGCGGCGTTCGCAGGAGTGTGGTCGAGCGATGCGATCCTGCGTCGGCTGCGGGGCCCGCTCACCCCGGAGGTCCGCAGCGTCCGAACCGCGCGCCGGCGGGCCCTCGACGGTCTCCTTGCGTGGTCCGCCGGGTCGATCCTCGGGTGCGCCCCGGCCCTCGCGGTCGCCATCGGGATCCGGCTCACCTGGACCCCGGCGGAGGCTTCGTGCGCCTGCAGATCCCTGAAGGCGGTTCTTCCGGCGGCCTTGCTGGTGGCGCCCACCCTCGGCCTCCTGGCGACGCGGGCCATCCGGCGCCGGCTCGAGGGAGCCGAGGGGCCTTCCCCGCCGCCCGACCCGGGTGCCTGGGCGCCGGCGGCCGCGGTGATCGGCCGGCCCGGGCCGCCCTCCCCGCCTCCCCCGGAGGGCCGGGGCATCGCCCCCGTCGCGGTCTGATTCGATTCGGCGTGGCCGCGGGCATTCCCGCGGCGGCGGCCGCCGCCGGGGGTAGGCTCCCGGGGGACCTCGGCAGGGAGGGAGCATGTTCTGTCCGCAGTGCGGCACCGGGCTCGGCGAGGGCGCGCGGGGGTGCGCCGCCTGCGGGTGGACCTCGTCGCGGAAGACGCTCTGGATCGTGCTCGGGTGCATCTTCGGGGGGCTCCTGCTCGTGTGCTGCGGGGTGGGGACCCTGTTCTTCTTCCGGGCGAGGACCGCCCTGGAATCGCGCAACCCCCCGCTCGTCTTCCTCGCGCGGGTCCAGGTCCTGCAGTACGGGAAGAAGCACGGCTCGCTCCCCGAGTCGCTCGAGAAGGCCTGGGAGGAGCCCATCGACGTGCGTCAGGAGCACGGGGGGAACATCCGGACCGAGGAGGGAGGGGCGGCCTCGGACACCTGGGGCAACCACCTCCGCTACTCGCCCGGCAAGGACGGCTCCTACGAGGTGCGCAGCGCCGGGCCCGACGGCCAGTTCGACAACGCCGACGACATCGTGGAGAAGGGGAACCTTTCCGACGACCTCGAGGCCATGAAGAAGGAGGCCGAGGTCCGGTTCGAGAAGATCAGGGAGGCCTTCATGAAGGCACTCTGGATCGACCCGGAGAAGGTCAAGGAGGGGAAGAAGAGGCGGCGCGAGAAGGCCGGGCCCCCGGAGGAGCCGAAGCCTCCCGAGGCGCCGCCGATGCCCGAGGACCAGGGCGCGAAGCCTCCCGAATCCCCCAGGTAGAGGCGGAGCTTGCTCCGCCGGCCCTGGCCGCGGGGCTGAACCGCCGGGCGCCCTTCGCAGAACGGGGCGCGCCATGGGGGGCGTCGTCACCTTCTCTCCGGGACCCGGCGGTCCTGCACCTAGGACGCCGCCCCGAGTACACCCCGGTTAGGATCGGGAACCCGACGCGGCCCCGGCGCGTCGAAGGGCCCATGGAGGACCGCGATGCCGCTCCGCGAGTTCGAGTGCTCCGACTGCTCCCGCCGGTTCGAGGACCTGGTCCGGGGGGGCGAGAAGCCCGCCTGCCCGGCCTGCGGGGGGAGGCGCCTGCGCCGGCTGCTGTCCGCCTTCGGCGTCGGCTCCGCCCCCGCGGGGCGGCCCTCCGGCCCCTGCGGCTCCTGCGGCGACACGCGGGGGCCCGGGGCATGCGCCTCGGACTGAACCTGCGCCGTTCCACCAGACCCATCCCCAGGAGACACAACATGCGACTTCTTCTCCCATCCGGACTCGCCCTGCTCCTGGCGTTGCCGACCGCCGCCGCGGCCCAGGACGGCGCAGAGAGCATCGCCGTCACCGTCTACAGCGCCCCCGGGGGCCAGGGCGCCCAGCCCCAGCAGGTCTTCGACCCCGCGAGCGGGCAGTGGGTGGTGCAGGTCCCCGGCTTCTCCGTCGTGAAGGAGCGGAGGACGATGGCGCTCGAGGCGGGCGCCAACACGCTGCGGTTCGACCGGGTGGCCGCGGGCATCGACGCGAGCACCGTGGTCTTCCGCTCCCTCACCGACCCCGGGGGGACCTCGGTGCTTGAGCAGTCCTTCCAGTACGACCTCGCGAGCGCGGACCGGATCCTCGAGAAGTACCTCGGCCGGGAGGTGGAGGTGCTGCTGAAGAGCCTGTCGGAGCACAAGGGGCGGCTCCTCTCCTTCGACGCCTTGAGGCTCGTCGTGGACCAGAGGGGCGAGGTCGTCATCCTCGACCGGGACAACCTCAACCGCATCGCGCTCAAGGCCGGGGGCGGCGGGCTCGTGACGAAGCCCACCCTCGTCTGGCTCGTGAACGCGGCGAAGGCGGGCGAGCACCTCGTCGAGACTGCCTACGAGACCTCGGGAATGTCCTGGGCGGCGGACTACACCGCGGTCGTGAGCCCCGACGACACGAAGGTGGACCTCTCCGCGTGGGTCACCATCCGCAACCAGTCCGGGGCCTCCTACGAGGCCGCGCTGCTGAAACTGGTGGCGGGGGACCTCAACCGCGTGCCGCGGCAGGATCAGTCCATGGGCTTCGCCGTCAACGGGGCGATGGAATTCGGGGCCGGCACACCTCCCCCTGGCTTCTCCGAGAAGGCCTTCTTCGAGTACCACCTCTACACGCTGGGGCGGAGGACGACCCTCCCCGACCGGTCGCTGAAGCAGATCGAGCTGTTCGACTCGGTCGCCGGGGTCCCCTGCCGGAAGGCGTACCTCTACGACGGCGCGCGGGACCTCCCGCCGTGGTACTCCCCGGGCCCCAACAGGGACGAGAACTTCGGGATGGTGTCGAACAGGAAGGTCGGGGTCTACCTCGAGATCGTGAACCGGAAGGAGGACGGGCTCGGGATGCCGCTCCCGGCGGGGCGGATGCGCCTGCACAAGAGGGACGAGGCGGACGGCTTCCCCGAGCTCATCGGCGAGGACCGCCTCGACCACACGCCGAAGGACGAGAGGGTGAGGCTCAGGGTCGGGGACGCCTTCGACATCGTCGGCGAGAGGACCCGGACGGACTTCAAGGCCGATTACAACGCGCACTGGATCACGGAGACCTTCGAAATCAAGGTGCGCAACCACAAGGACGAGCCCGTGGAGGTGCTGGTGAAGGAGCGCCTCTACCGGTGGGTGAACTGGACCGTCGAGAAGCCCTCCACCCAGTTCGAGAAGAAGGACTCCCAGGTGATCCACTTCCCCGTGAAGGTGCCCAAGGACGGCGAGGCCGTCGTCACCTACACGGTGCGGTACACCTGGTAGGGAGGCCGTCCGGCGATTGAGGCGCTCGCCGGGGGCTGCCCGTAGAATCGCTCTCCCATGGGCAACTCCCGCTCGGAGGCGACTGCGCGATGGATCGACCGGGGGATCCTCTTCGTCGCGAGCCTGGTCTCCTTCTGGGTCGCGTTCAGGCTGCAGTCGGACGAACCCGGCACCCCCCTGCACGTGACGCAGATGGTGCTGACCATCGTCTCCCTCTCCGTGGTCTACCTGTGGGTCGAGACCCGGCGCCTGCGGCGGAGGCTCGGAGGACTCGCGGAACTCCTCGACGACGTCCGGTTCGGCTCCGGCGCCCGGCGGGATCGGGAAGCGGTGGACATCCTCGTCAAGGCGCTCCGCGCTCCCGACGCCCGGGCGAAGGAGACGGCGCTCCGCACGCTCCGGAAGATCTCCGGCTACGACTTCGGCGAGGACCCGGCGACCTGGGAGGCGTGGTGGAAGGCGTCCCGCCCGACGTTCGTGCGGGCCGGTTCCCCGGCGCCCGACCGGCCCCCGCCGGGGAAGTTGTAGGGGCGGGGCTTGCCCCGCCCTGAGAATCAGGGGATGTTCCGCCCCCGCCGCATCCTCGTGCCGGTGGACCTCTCCCCCGGCGCGGAGCGGTCCGTGCGGGCCGCGGCCGGCCTGGCCCGGGAATTCGAGGGGAGGATCCTCCTCTTCCACGTCCTGGACTCCCGCGCCGTGGAGGACCAGTACGGCCTCCACGGACTCCGGGAGAAGGAGGTCCGGGCCCGGATGCAGGCCAACGCCGGGGAGCACCTGCGGCGGATCCTGGGGAAGTCCTGGATGAAGGGCCTCAAGGCGGAGGTGCGCTTCGCCGACGGGATCCCGCCTGACGCCATCGTGGCGGCGGCGAAGGAGTGGAGGGCGGACCTGCTCGTCCTCGCCCGGGGCCGCCGCAGCGGCCTCTCCCACCTCCTCTACGGCCGCACCTCCGACGCCGTTGTCCGCGAGTCGCCCTGCGCGGTCCTCACTCTGGCCCCTTAGAGGAGCCATTCTTGGAGGGGCCGGGCCCGGGGCGGGTATCCTCGCCGGCCCCGGCGACGCCATGAACGAGACCACGCTCCAGGGCCCGAAGCTCTCCGAGATCCTCGCCCCCGCGGCCGAGGACCTCCGCGCCGTGGAGTCGCTCTTCCGCGAGACCTGCGAGTCGAACCACCCGCTGGTCCGCGAGATGGTGGCCCACTCCCAGCGGTTCTCGGGGAAGCGCCTGCGCCCCGCACTGGTCCTGCTGGCGGGCCGCGCGGCGGGGGAGAGGGACCCGGAGCACGTCCCCGTGGCGGTCGTCGTGGAGATGATCCACACCGCGACGCTGGTCCACGACGACGTGCTGGACGAGGCCCACCTGCGCCGCCAGGTCTCCTCCTGCAACGCGCTCTTCGGGAACGAGGGGGCGGTCCTCCTGGGGGACTTCCTCTTCGCCCGGGCCTTCGCGCTCAGCGCCTCCCTCCAGAACCGCCTCGCCGCGCGCTACCTCGCCGAGGTCACCGCCGAGGTCTGCCAGGGGGAGATCCTCCAGAACCGCGAGCGGGGCAACCTCGACCTCCCCGAGGAGCGCTATTTCGAGATCATCCGGAAGAAGACCGCCGTCCTCTATGCCGCCTCCGCCGAGGTGGGGGCCCGCTACGCCGGGGCCCCGGAGCCCGCGGTGCGGGCGCTCCACGCCTTCGGCCTGGGGGTGGGGCTGGCCTTCCAGATCGTGGACGACTGCCTCGACCTCGACGGGGACGAGGCGGAGGTGGGGAAGTCGCTGGGGACCGACGTGGCCAAGGGGAAGATGACGCTCCCGGTGATCCACTTCCTGCGCACCGCCCCCGCCTCCGAGCAGAGGGCGCTCCGGTCGCTCCTCTCCTCCCCCGGGTCCGACGCCGCCTTCCGGGAGCGGGCGCGGGACCTGCTGGCGGAGCGCGGCTCCATCTCCTTCGCCGTCCGCCGGGCCGAGGACCTCGTCGCCGGGGCCCGGGAGCACCTCCAGGCGCTGGACCCTTCCCCCTCCCGGGAAGCGTTGCACGGGTTCGCCGACTACGTCCTACAGCGCAAGCGGTAGGACGCCCGTCAAGTCCGGCACCGCGCTTGCATAAGGCGGGTGTGATTCGATTACGGCACGCCGCGGAGGCGCTACAGTGGGCGGAAATCCCCCCGATCCGAGGGTAATCCTGGCGGACACGACCGGCCCGAAGTCCCGTCTCGGGGCCCCCTTGGCGCGGGCCCTCGGCTCCTCCCTGAACGGGTGGGGGAGCGGGGTTCTCGTCTTCGTGCTGCTGGGGTTCGCCTGCGTGGACAGGCTCTCCTGGGGCCTGTCGCTCCTCCCGGTGGCCTCGCTGGCGGCCTTCCTCGCGGTCCGCGCGGCCGCAGAGTGGCCCCGGGTGGGCTTCCCGGCCTGCGTGATGGGAGTGGCCTCCTTCACCGTGGCGGCGGGGCTGTTCCGCGCGGGGATCGGGTGGACGAGGGAGTGGGACGCGCTGCGCAACGCCGGGACGCTCGCGCCCGGGGCGGGCGGGAGCCCGGTGCTCGGCATGGGGCTCGCCATCCTGCTCGGCGGCTCCTTCCTCGGGGTGCTCTTCCTCCACGGGGAGACCATCTGGCGCACGCTCTCCTCCATCCGCCTCGCGGTGGTGACGCTCGCGGCCATCGGGACCTTCAGCGTCATCGGGACCATGGTGGTCCAGCGCTTCGGCGCGGGGGCTCTCCCCGAAAAGGAGCAGGTTTTCGTCGAGAAGTTCCTCAAGGGGCAGGGCTCCATCCCCGTGAGCGCCCGGTTCATGGTAGCGCCGCCGGCGAGGCCCCTGACGGCGGAGGAGCAGGAGAAGGCCCGCCTCACCGAGGAGGCCTTCGGCGCGGGCAAGGGCCGGCAGATGCGCCTGGGCCTCACCGAGATGCATTTCAAGGCCGAGAAGGAGATGGCCATCGACGCCCACGTGAAGGCGCGGCGCGAGCACCTCCTGCGGCTCTTCGAGAGGCTGGAGACGCTGGGGTTCACCAACGTCTTCCACACCTGGTGGTTCAACGCCCTCTTCCTGCTCCTCTTCACCCAGGTCGTGGCCGTCCTCGCGAAGCGCTACCCCTGGGGCTGGCCGCAGGCGGGCTGGGTGATGACCCACGTGGGCGTCCTCACCGTGCTGGCCGGGGCCGTGATCTCCGACGCGTTCATGAAGGACGGCGCGGTGGGGCTCTCGCCCCGGGAGACGGTGGACCGCTTCGACGAGTACACGCGGCCGGACCCGACCGGGGAGCCGGCGAAGAGCCCGCTCGGCTACCGGTTGAAGATGCTCGGCACCGACCAGTCCTTCTACCACGAGCTGCAGATCGGCTTCCTGTCGGTGAAGGCCGGGGACGACATCCTCTGGACCCGGGAGCAGCTCCGCCCGGGCCGCCGCTTCGGGATCCGGGACCCGGAGACCAGGGCCTCCTACGAGGTCCGGATCCTCGAGAGCCACGAGCGGGCCCGGGTGGGCGAGGTCATGGTCTCCGGGAAGGCGGTCGGGCGCACCGACGGGATCCCGGTGCTCCGCGTCCGGTACTTCGCTGACGCCGCCGGCCACGGGGGCGAGGGCCACGCCGTGGACGAGGGCTACCTCTTCGCCGACGGCTTCTACTCGGGCCGCGTCCCGGCCTACGCGCTCCAGTACAGGGTCGCCGCCACCGGGGAGGAGGCCCGGGGGCTCCTCGCCTGGACGGCGCCCCCCGGGCAGGGGAGGTACGGCTCACTCCGCGTGCTCCTCCCGGAGGCCCCGGAGCCCGTCGTCCTCCCGGCCACGCCGGGGGCCTCGGTCTCCGCGACGACCCCCGACGGGAAGGCCTGGACCCTCGAGGTCGCGCGCTACCACCCCTCCTACTGGGTGGGGAAGAAGCCCACCGACGACCCGCCGGACGACGACGGCTTCCCCGAGAAGCCGGCGCTGGAGGTCGAGGTCCGCCGCGGGGCGGGCGCCGACGGGGCCGAGGAGAAGGGGCGGATGCTCGTCTACGCCGACGAGTCCCTCCAGTCCCAGTGGGAGGCCATGGCGCGGCAGGCCGCAGGGCACGCCGGGAAGAGCGAGGGGATGCACGGGGCGTCGCTCCGGTTCGGCGGCGGGCCCTCGTCCCTGTGCTCCTACCGCTTCGCCTTCGCCCCGCCGGTCCAGACCTGGGTGGTCGAGGGGCCGGGCGTCCCCCGGACGTTCGTCGTCCACCGCCCGGGGGCGCCGTCGGAGACCGCGGACTTCTCGAAGCCGGGTGCGGAGATGGCCCTGGGCGCGCAGGGGCTCTCGGTCCGCCTCCTGGAGGCCCTCCCCGACGGGGTCCCGGACCTGCGCATCGAGGGGCTCGGGGAGGAGAGCGACGAGGAGTACCTCGCCTCCTGCCTGCAGTCCCTGCGGTCGGGGGTCCCGCCCGAGCCGACCACGGCGGCCGTCCGCATCGAGGTGCGCGAGAAGGACGGGAAGGGGGAGAGGACCCGCACGGAGTGGCTCGTGGCCGGGCGCCGGGGGGAGTTCCAGGGGCGGAACTTCGAGTCCTCCGACGGGCGCCTCGTGCTCGCCCTCTCCGAGACCCAGAACGCGATGATGTTCCGCAGCGCCATGGAGGTCCAGTCGCTCGACGGGAAGGCCATCGAGGTGGACGGGAAGCCGGTGCGGCACGTCGTCCGGGTGAACCACCCGCTCCACTGGGGGGGCTACGCGTTCTACCAGAACTCCTTCATCCCGGCCTCCGGGGACGGCCCGGCGGGCAGCGTGTTCCGGGTGAAGTACGACCGGGGGATCCCCACCCTCTACACCGGGTTCGCCATTCTCACGCTGGGGGTGTGCATCATGCTCTACTTGAACCCGGCTCTCCGCCGCAGGCGCGGGGGCCCGGCCGCGGCCGGCTCCGCGGGGGAGGCCGCCGGTGCCTGAACTCCAGAGGACGCTGCACCTCTCCGGGGCGCTCGCCTTCGGGCTGACGATGCTGGTCTTCGTCGCGGCGATGCTGCTCGGGAAGCACCGCCGGGCGCTGTCCGCCGCGGGGCTCCTCGGGACGCTGGCCTCGCTGGCGCTCGTCTGCGGGGTCTTCGGCATCCGCTGGGCGGACCAGGATCAGTTCCCCCTCCAGTCCCGCTACGAGACCTTCCTCATGGTCCTCATCGGGGTGGGGATCGGGATGCTGCTCTTCGCGACCACCGCCGGCCTCCCGGCGCTCTCCGACGCCCGGGGGGGATTCTCCAACGCGGTCTGCGCCGCGGGGGCGGGGCTGGGGCTGCTCTTCGGCCTGCTGGCGCTGCGGGAGGACTTCGAGCCCCTCTACCGGCCGCCCGCGCTCAAGTCCATCTGGATGACCATCCACGTCCCCTGCCTCATCATCTCCTACGGGTTCCTGTTCGTCGGGGTGGCGGCGGCGCTGGCGACCGTGGTCCCCTTCCTCCGGGCGGGCGGCACCGCCGCCCAGTGGGACGGCGTCCTCCACCACGCCATGTCCATCGGGTTCCCGTTCCTGACCGCGGGACTGCTCATGGGGGCGGTCTGGGGGCAGGAAGCCTGGGCAACCTACTGGGGCTGGGACATCAAGGAGACGTGGGCGTTCATCACCCTGGTGGTGTTCCTCGTCTACTTCCACATGAGGATGGTGCCGGGGCTCCGGGGCCTCGCGAGCGGGTGGGTCGTCGTCGTCGGCGGGGCCTCCATCGGCCTCACCTGGCTCTGCATGCACCTCCTGCCGGAGAGCCTCTCCAGCCTCCACGTCTACAACTAGGCGAGGACATCCGCCGCCCGGCGCGCGGTCACCGCCGGGGGCTCGTAGGCCGCCACGTCCAGGAACTGCATCCCGGGGAAGGACCGCAGCCACGTCTCCTGCGCCCGGGCGAGTCGGTTGGTCCGCGTGCGGACCTTCTCCAGCGCGTCCGCGAACGTGGGGATCTCCCCCTGCAGGTGGGCGGCGATCTCCCTGGGGCCGATGGCCTGGGAGGCGGTCCGCCCGAGGCCGCCCGGCGCGGAGAGCAGCCGCCTCACCTCCTCCACGATGCCCTCCTTCTCCATGGCCCTCACCCGGGCGCCGATGCGGGCGTGGAGGTCGGCCCGGGGGCGGCGGAGCGCCAGCAGGCGGTGGGGGTAGCGCGGCCGGAGGTCCTTCCATTCGACCTGCTGGTCGGAGAGCGGGCGCCCGGTCTTCTCCAGCACCTCCAGGGCCCTGACGATCCTCCGGAGGTCGGAGGGGTGGATGCGGGCTGCAGCCTGCGCATCTTGAGTCTCGAGCCTCCTATGGAGGGCCTCGGTGCCCCGTTCTGCCGCCTCGGCCTCCAGCCTCGCCCTCAGCGCCAGGTCCGCCGACGGTCCCTGGAAGAGCCCGAAGAGCAGCGACTTGAGGTAGAGCGTAGTCCCTCCCACGGCGAGGACGGCCTTCCCCCGGGCCGCGATGTCGGCGGCGGCCCTTTCGGCGAGCGCCACGAAACGGCTCGCGCTCATGTCCTCGGAGGGGTCCGCAACGTCCACGAGGTGGTGGGGGACCCGGGCGCGGGCCGCGGGGGAGGCCTTGGAGGTGCAGACGTCCATCCCACGGTAGACCTTCATCGAGTCGAGGGAGAGGACCTCGGCGCCGAGGAGGGGGGCGAGTTCGAGGGAGACGGACTCCTTGCCGGAGGCCGTGGGGCCGCAGAGGACGCGGAGGAGGGGAGGGACGGCGGGCGCGTCCGCGCGGCTAGTCGTTGAACCAGTCGTAGTAGTCGTAGTTGAGGAAGTACTTGTCCGTGAGGATCTGGAGGCTGGAGAGGTCCCTGCCCCAGGACCGCATCACCGGGCCCACCCCCTCGCTCGTCGGGGGGAAAACGGTGCACCCGGCGAACAGGGCCGAGGCGAAGAGGAGTCCGGCGAGCGCGGCCTTCTTCTTCATGGTCTTCCTCCGGAATGGCGGCCTTCGGGACGTCTTCCTTCTGCGGTTCGTGCCCCCGAACCGCCCGGGGCAGTAGGATAGGTCCCCCCCGTTGGGGGGATCCACAAAAAAGCCCGCCGCGCGGAGGACCCGGACGCCATGGCCGAGACCCCCCCTCCCGTGCGGGCCCCGCGGGGGATGCCGGACCTCCTGGGGCCCTCCCTGGACCGCCTGGCGGCCTTCGAGGGGACGGGCCTCAGGGTCCTCTCCCTCCACGGCTTCCGCCCCGTCCGCACCCCCCTCCTGGAGGAGGAGCGGCTGTTCGCCCGGGCCGCCGGGGAGACGAGCGACGTGGTCGAGAAGCAGATGTACCGGGTCCAGGCGGGGGACGACGCGCCCTACGCGCTCCGCCCCGAGGGCACGCCGGGAGTCGTCCGGGCCTTCCTCGACCACTCGCTCGGCAAGCAGAGGCCCTTCGTGAAGCTCTGCTACGCCGGGCCCATGTTCCGCTACGAGCGCCCCCAGGCGGCCCGCCAGCGGCAGTTCCACCAGGTGGGGGCCGAGTCCTTCGGGTCGGCGGAGCCGCTGGTCGACGCGGACTCGATCCTCGCTGGGGCCGCGGTCCTGCGGGCCGCGGGCCTGGAGAAGTTCACGACGAAGGTCAACACCCTCGGCTGCCCCGACTGCCGCCCGGCGCTGCGGGAGGCCATCAGGAAGGCCGCCGCCGCGGCGGGAGGGAAGGTCTGCGCCAACTGCCGCCGGCGCATGGAGGCCAACCCGCTCCGCTTCCTCGACTGCAAGGAGCCCGGCTGCCGGGAGGCCTCGGCGGCGATCCCGCCCCCGGCGGAACTGGTCTGCGCCGCCTGCGCCGGGCACTTCGGCGCGGTGAAGGCCGGGCTCACGGCGCTCGAGGAGCCCTTCCTGGTGGACCCGCGCCTGGTCCGCGGGCTCGACTACTACACGCGCACCGTCTTCGAGTACTCCGTCCCGGAGCTGGGCGCCCGGGACGCGGTCGGCGGCGGCGGGCGCTACGACGGCCTGGTGGCGCTGCTGGGGGGGCCGCCCACGCCCTGCGTGGGCTTCGCCCTGGGGGTCGAGGCGTCGCTCCTGGCCCTCGAGAAGACGGGCACGGCCGCCGGGGAGGGGGCCCCGCGGCCCGAGGTGGAGGTGTTCGTCGCCGTGCCCGCCGGGACGGGGCGGCTCGCGGCGCTCCGCCTCGCCCGGGAGGTCCGGGCGCTGGGGGTCGCGGCCGACCTCGACCTCGAGGGGCGCTCGCTCAAGTCCCAGATGCGCGCCGCCGACCGCTCCGGGGCCCGCGTGGTCCTCCTCCTGGGGCCCGAGGAGGAGTCCCGCGGGGTGGTCCGGTGGAAGCCCATGTCGGGGGGAGGCGCCGAGGAGGACCTCCCGAGGGCCGAGGCGCTGGAGCGGATCCGCCGGGACTACGGACCGCGGTAGAGCCCGCGGGCCTCGATGAAGGCGGCGACGTCGTCGGGGACGAGCCCCGCGAGCGGCTCCCCGGCGGCGGCGCGGCTGCGGACCTCGGTGCTCGAGACCTCCGGCGTGTCGGCCTCCAGCCCGAGGGCCGAACCCCGGGGGGGCGGGCACCCCGGCCGGCTGCACCCGACGACGACGGCGAGGCGCCGGATCCCGTCCGCCTCCCTCCAGCGCGGGAGGTCGGCCATGGCGTCCGCCCCGAGCAGGAGGAAGACATCGGCCTCCGGGGGGAGCCCCGCCCGGATCTCCCGGAGCGAGTCGACCGTGTAGGAGGGACCGGGGCGGCGGATCTCGAGGTCGCTGGCCTCGAGCCCCGGCCGCCCGCGGACCGCCAGGCGCACCATGGCGTAGCGGTCCTCCGCGGAGGCGCAGGGGCCCCCGGGCTTCAGCGGCTGGCAGGCCGCGGGGACGAGCAGGACCCGGTCGAGGCGCAGCCGGTCCCGCGCCGCCTCCGCCAGCGCCACGTGGCCGAGGTGGACCGGGTCGAAGGAGCCGCCGAGGACCCCGATGCGCATCCCGCGGATCCTACGGTACAGTCTCGCGCTCCATGGTCGTCCTCGGCACCGTCCCCTACGCCAACGCGGCCCCCCTCGTCGAGGGGCTGGACGCGCTGCCCGGGGTCCGCCTCGTCCGGGAGGTCCCGTCGGTCCTCGCGCGCCGCCTCGACGCGGGGGACCTCGACGCGGCGCTCGTGCCCTCGGTGGCGGCGCTCCGGGACCCCCGGCTCGTCGTCGTCCCCGCGGCCTGCCTCGCCTCGCGGGGCGCGGTGGGGAGCGTCTCCCTCTTCGGGCGGAAGGCCCCGGGTCCGGGCGCGAGGGTCCTGCTGGACGACTCGAGCCTGACGAGCGCGGCGCTCGCTCGGATCCTCCTGGCCGGCCCGCTCGGCGCCCCCGGCGCCACCTTCGCGCCCTGCCCGCCGACGGCCGACCCCGGCGCGGCCGACGCCGACGCGGTGCTCCTCATCGGGGACGGGGCCCTCCTCCTCGACCGCCGGGGGCTCGTGGAGATCGACCTCGGGGAGGCCTGGACGCGCTGGACCGGCCTTCCCTTCGTCTGGGCGGTCTGGGCGGCCCGGGACGCGGCCGCGGCGCGGAAGGCGGAGCCGCTCCTCCGGGAGGCACGGGAGCAGGGGGCGCGCGCGCTGCCCTCCATCGTGGACCGGGAGGCGGCGCGCCTCGGGATGGACCGCGCCGCGGTCGAGCGCTACCTCACGCGGAGCATCCAGTACGGCTTCGGGGAGGAGGAGCGCCGGGGGCTCCGGCGCTTCCGGGAGGAGTGCGGCGGCGCGGGGCTGCTCTAGCCGCCGGGCGGGGGGGTGTTCCCCGCGGGCTTCTCCTCCGGCGCCTCGTCGTCGGCGCCGGGGAGGACGACCCAGCGGGTGAATCGGAAGGTGTCCGTCTCGCCGGCCCGGGAGGGGTCCGTGGCGGGGCCCTCCAGCACGAGGAGGATCTTCGCCGCCCGCGGGAGCCTCCGGTCCTTCTCCTTCCGCTCCTTCGCGTCCCACTCCTTGAGGGGCTCCTCCGTCCCCCCCGCGGCGTCGTCCGCCGTCGGGTCCTTCTCGTACCACTCGACGGTGAACTCGCCCACGCCCTCGACGACCTTGTGGTAGTCCCCGCCCTCCAGCGGCGCGTCGTCCACCCCGAACTGCTCCCGGCGGTAGAGGATCCCGCCCTTCTCCCCCTGGCGGATCCGGTAACCGACCTCCGTGACGTCGGACCGGAGCATCCTCCGGTCCACCTCCTCCTGGCCCCGGCTGTCCACGGTGGTGAGGAAGTCGAACCGCGCCCAGCGCCCCGTCTCCTCCTGCGCCTTGAAGCCGTCGGAGCCCTCCACGGGGACGAGGAAGGCGTTCGCGAGGTCCCCGGCCACGAGCTCCACCGCCGCGGTGCCGCTGGCGAGCGCCGTGGTCGTGCTCTGGATGACGGAGCGGACCTGGAAGGCCGAGACGACCGCCCCGTAGACGAAGGAGACGAAGATGCCGAGCACGAGCGCCCCGACGAGGACCTCCACGAGGGTGAACCCGGGCGGGCGGCGGGGCGCGGTCACCGGCCGGCCCCCGACGCGTCGTCCTTCGGCGCCGGGACGTAGGCGATCACCCGGAACTCCTCGCCCTCGGCCCCCCGGGGGACGTGGGAGACGGTCAGCGTGAGGCGCAGGAGGAGGACCGCCTCCGGGGGCTTCCCGCCGCCCTCGGGGGCCTGGGGGGCCTGGTCCTCGTCCTCGTCCAGCTTGAAGAGGTGCTCCGCCCCCTCCTCGTCGGAGCGGCCCGCCGCCACGACCTCCTTCGCCTCGACCTTCCAGGCGTAGTCCAGGAAGGGGTTGTCCTCGCCCGCGTCGACCTCCTCCTCGAACCCGCCGTCCCCCCCCTCCCGGAACCCCGCGGGGCAGGCCCGGATCTCGTCGAGCTTGCGGGCCGCCAGCATCCGCAGGGTCCGCTCCTGGTTGGCGGCCGCGGCGGCCTCCATGGCGGAGTCCGCGGCGCTGGCCCAGGCGAGGACCACGGTGGCGAAGATGACCAGCGCGACGAGGACCTCGAGAAGGACGAGGCCCCTCTCTCTCCCCGACGCCCGCCGGTCAGAAGGAGTCACCGGCCACCACCTGGTCGAAGCGGGAGAAGCCCGGCGTGTAGGTCACCTCGCCCGTGAGCCCGTTCACCTCCACGGAGAAGGTGGCCTGCTCGGGGTCGGAAATCTCGTCGGAGACGAGCCGGACGAGGAACCCGAAGGGGACGATCCTCCCGTTCCGGTCGAAGGTCACGACGACGACGCCGGAGGACTTCAGCGTGTCGGCGTCCAGCTGGATTCCCCCGCTCTCCCTGTTCATGCGGATGAGTTCGGGGAGCTTCACCGGATCGGTGGTGAGGACGCTCTCCTGGTCCCGCCGGTCCTCCTCGGCCTCCTCGGGCCTGGGGGGGAGCACGCTCGTCCACTCCCCCCTGTCGAGGTCGATGTGCAGCTCGACGTCCCGGGATGCCTGGATGGCGTGGCCGCGCAGGAACTCCATGGTGGAGCCGACCTGGCGGGCCGCGGCCGCGAGGCGGGCCTGCCCGGTGGCGCCGTCGAGGTGGAGGACCGCGTAGGTGAAGGCGAAGGAGAGGATGGCGAGCACGACCATGAGCTCGACGAAGGTGAACCCGCCCTCGCGCCGCCGGCAAAGGACCGGGGGGGAGAGGGGGGCCGTCAAGGGCACGCTCCGGGGGCTACCGCCCCCCGCTCCCCTCGGGCTCCTCGGCGAGGTGGTCGGAGTCGATGTCGGCGTCCTCCCCCTCGCCGCCCTGGGCGCCGTCGGCCCCGAGGGAGCGGATGACGCACTTGCGCGTCCCGGTCTTTTCGTAGAGGTACTCGTTCCCCCAGGGGTCCTTCCCGACCTCGATGAGCGGCTCCTCCTCGCCCCGGAGCGGCTTGCGGAGGTCCTCCAGCGACTCGGGGATGCGCCCGTTGCTGTTGATGGAGTAGATCCCCACCGCCTTCTTGATCTCGGAGATCTCGAACCGGGCCTTGGCGATCCGGGCCTTGCCGACCGCCCCGATGACCTTGACCGTGACCATGGTGGCGAGGATGCCGATGATGGCGATGACCACGAGGAGCTCGACGAGCGTGAACCCGCGCTCCGCGCGGACGGCCCTGCGGTCCGGCATGGACGGCCCTCCTGGATCCACCCCATTGGACGCCTCCGGGAGGGGTTTCCCTCGGGGAAACGGGGCGCTCTACCTCCGGATGTTGGCGCCGATGTCCATGATGGGGAGGAGGACGGCCAGCACGATGAACCCGACCACCAGCGCCATGGCCACGATGAGGATGGGCTCGAGGATGGAGGTGAGCTTGGTCGTGGTGACCTCCATCTCCTCGTCGTAGGACTCGGCCACGCGCTCCAGCATCTCGTCCAGCTGCCCCGTCTGCTCCCCGATGCTGATCATGTAGCCCACGACGGGGGGGAAGACGCCGCTGCGCTTGAGCGGCCCCGAGATGTCCGCCCCCTCGAGGATCCGGTCGTGCACCTCGCCCACGACCCGGGCCATGACCTGGTTGTCCACGACGTTCCGCACGATGGTGAGGGCGTGGAGGGCCGGGACGCCGCTCTTGAGCAGGGTCGAGAGCGTCACCGCGAAGCGGGAGACGGCGGCCTTCCGGAGCAGGTCGCCCACCAACGGGACGGAGAGCAGGAAGAGGTCCTTCCGGTAGCGGAAGCCGTCGCTGCGGAGCGCCCCGCGGTAGACCATCCAGACGAGGACGCCCGCGAGGATCGCCGCCCACCACCAGTCCCGGATGGCGTGGGAGGTCCCGATGAGGATCTGGGTGGGGAGGGGGAGGGTGACGGAACCCTTCCCGGCGGCCTTGATCACCGTGAGGATCCGCGGGACGACGAAGGTCATGAGCCCGATGACGACCAGCGTCCCGATGATGACCATCACCGAGGGGTAGGCGAGCGCCGCCTTCACCCGGGCCCGGACGCGGTTCTGCTTCTGGAGGTAGTCGGCGAGTCGCTTGAGCACGGTGTCCAGCGTCCCGGCCGCCTGGCCGGCCTTGACCATGTTCACGTAGAGCTCCGTGAAGTAGGCCGGGTGGAAGGCCAGCGC
>Ga0247727_10001542_pt1 | contig 54424 bp, 35 predicted proteins | sample WisWelCaveWW1625_FD_202498 | JGI IMG/M metagenome (GOLD analysis project Ga0247727, IMG submission 202498) | Biofilm microbial communities from Wishing Well Cave, Virginia, United States - WW16-25 | ecosystem: Environmental > Aquatic > Deep subsurface > Groundwater > Cave microbial mat | place... | reverse complement strand
CGATAAGCTTTATCTTTTAGTGTCTCTTTTTTCTTCATGGGGTGAATCACCTCGAATGATTCATCCCACCCCATGAGCCTAGCGGTTCAAGGGGGTTTTATATTTTTCGAGACTTTCTACAGAGCCGCTTCAGCTGACTTTAATATTTCTTTGTTGTAGAATTTCAAGATATGCTCTTTTTGCGTAAAGGGAGTATCTCTCAGTAATTTTTCTGCAAGGGTGTTAAAGTCCTTTGAACTCTCGTTATCAATAAATTCTTTTATTTTTTTAATCCAAAATACGGTGGTTGTTTCATGATATCCAGAAGAAGCTGTGTTTTGTCTTCCAACAGAATGATTATAAAGAATGATGCCAGACCGTAAATGACAAAGAGTGCTATAAAGTTCTTTGTATTCAAGCAAGTGCCATAAAGCGACAACAAGATGTGCTTGGTGAGTCCACTCCGCTTTTGGAAGTGTTTGACTTTTGAATTGTAAGATTATTGTCATCCAGTCTGTAGTTTGTTGCATTCTGTTTACCTCTTATTTTAATAATAATAATTATTTTTTACAATTTCTCTGAGACCATCTTTCCTAAAAAAGATAACCCCATTCACCGAATTTCTCTTCCAAAATAATTCTTTCTTTCGTTACTTCGGTTCATGGGTCCCCCTGACAATTTTGTGTTTGCTGGTGCGTGTGTTGGCAAAAAATAACAACGTGGCCAGACGGAGCAAACTGCGTTCCCATACGAAGTGTGGGGTTGCAGTTTGCGGAGTAGGACAAGCTTTTTGGCTTGCGAGTTTAACAAAGGCCAAAAAGTTGGCCGTCTGTGCCATTGTTGTTGTTATTTTTTGGGAGAAAATTTAATTATTTCATTGTAAACATTGAAGAAGAGACATGGTTCATAATCGAGAGAAAGTATCATTAAGAGAATATTCAAAAAAATCCTAGAAAATAAAAAACTCCGAAGAAAAATAAAAAAGAAAAAAAATAAAAGAAAAAAGGAGTAACAAAGGAAAAGCTAATCGTACTTAGTAGTACGTTTTACTTTTGTCTTCGTCGTCTTCTTCGTCATCTTGGCGTAATTTGTTAACTACAACAATCAAACCAAGGATAACAAGCAAGATAGCAAGTACTGCTAATCCTACCATAAGACCTTTCTTCACACTGTCTGAGCTGCTTGTTTCTTCAGCTTCAGCAGGAGCACCTTCAACATTTGCTGTTAAAAGCATTTGTTTCAAAGCTTCACTGCCTGCGCTTACTGTAACTGCAAATGTGTAGCTTCCTGAAGCTTCTTCATTTGCGGAAACAAACAAGTAAACAGTTTGTGTTTCGCCTTCAGCAAGAACAACAACGTTGCTTGGGTCAATGCGGACGCTTCCCCAGCTATTGTAACCAGAAACGCTAACAACGTATGTTTTAGCTTCTCCAGCTGCATTAGTCAATGTAATTGGGTAAACTGCTCCACCTTGGCCAGCTGTCATGTCCTGAGCTTCTGGTCCAACTGTGATAACTGTCTTTGATTCAACAGCTACTTCTTCAGCTACAACTTCTTCAGCTGCGGTAACAGTTAATGAATATCCTTCACTAACAGTTTCATCGCCGTCATCGTAAGTAACACTTACTTCAACGTCGTATGTACCAGCAGATGTTTCGCTTGGAAGTCTGATGTATAATTCTTCGCTTGAAACTGAGTCATCTTCGTCTACTTCATCGAGGTAGTCAGAAGCGCTTAATCCAAGTTCTGGAATGCTTACTTTAACTTTAACGCCTTCATTGTCTTCTTCGTCACCAAAGTTTTCTACACGAACTGTAGTCAACAATGCTCGTCCTGCTTCAACAGTTAAGCCTGGTGAAAAGTCAACGTCTTTGATTGCAAAGCCATGTTCAACTGCTTCGATGTCAAGTTCATATGTTTCTTCAACACAGTCGCCTGATCGTGGGCAGATGTATACACGCAATGTGTAAAAATCCTGAGTCATGTCCCATGGGAAGTCTAGTGTCAATCGCTCAACATAAGTTTCTCCCACTTTGATTTCGTCAATATATTCGGTGTCACGGACGCGATCATTGCTGTCGTCATATCCGGTCAATTCTACTTCTACTTCAACTTCTTCAGCATTTTCAAGAGCTGTGAAGTGAACTTTTACTTCAACGCCATCTTCTGGTCGTTCAAAGTTTCTGATTTCTGTGCTACTTGATGGGCTGACTTCGTCATCGTCGAATTCAACTTCATCAACACTTACTATTTGTGCACTAACGCTAGCCATTGCAAAAATTGCAACAAGCAAAAGCATTAATGATGCAAATATTGCTTTTCCTTTCATTTTTGTTACCCCCAATTTCCTCTATTTTTTTGTGAGTGTATAGAGTTACAAACCACTCTTTTACCCTATGTATTCAGTACTCATATTTAAATGTTTCGCTGATATGAGTACACTACAGTGGTTACTTTCCTTTACTATTGTAAAGTACTTGATCGTGTAGGTGCTATGACGGTTATGTCACTCGATTTACTCGACGATAATATCTCGGTAAATAATACGTCTGACATCATCATCGCTGATGGTAATGCGGACATAATAGGTACCTGGTTCTGTGTCTGCTGGAATGGAAATACTGAGTACTTTCACTTCAGATTCACCAGCGTCTAAGTCAAATTCTCCGCTGGTTTCGTAGATACCAAGTTCCTGAATGATTGCATTGAATGTGACTGCGCTTTTGTCAATGCCAGCAATGTTTTCAGCGCCAACCCATAATTCAAGGTCGTCACCTGCTTGGACTCTGCCGTCATTGCTCATTGCAATACCATCAACATAGTAATGTCTGTTCGCGATGTTTTCAAGTTCATCGCCAACAGTGATTGTTACTGTGTCGCTGTCAGTATCGCCATCTGCGTCAGTGACTGTCAATGTTGCAGTGTATGTTCCTTCAGTGTGATAGTAGTGTCCTGGATTTGCTCGTGTGGAGCTTCCGCCTTCGCTGAATGTCCAGTAATAGGACAATGGTTCATTGCCTGAGCTTCCTTCTGAGGAGAATTGTACAAACAATGTTGGTTCTCCGCTTGTAGGATCTGCGCTTGCAACTGCGATTGCTGGAAGATCTGCATCAACAACAATCACTTCTGTGTCTGTTGCTGTTGCTCCTGTAATGTCAGTCACAACAAGAGTTACTGTGTATGTTCCTGCAACAGTGTATGTATACACTGGAGCTGTATCAGTGGATGTGCTTCCATCTCCAAAGTCCCAAGCGTAGCTCACAAATGGAGGAACTCCGTTAGTGATTATTGCGCTAAAGCTTACTGGAAGTGGTGCAATTCCGCTTGTTGGATCAGCAACAATTTCTACTGTCATAACAGCAGGTACTGTTGCTTCACTAATAGTAATATCTGCAGTACAGCTATCTGTTGCACTTGCATCATCAGTAACTGTTAAAGTAACGGTATATGTCCCTGCGTCAGTATATCCAAAATTGGTAGTTGACAATGTAGGGCCGCTAACAGTAACTGGGTTTCCAGATGAATCAGTTATTCCAAAGTCCCATGTATAATCAATGATTGTACCGTCGCTATCGCTGCTTCCTGAGCCATCAAATGGAATATTTTCCATTATTTCTGCGCTTGTTGGAATTAAGCTACAGTCAGCAATTGGTGCAACGTTTGTTGTTGTTGAGTCTGTAATGGTAATGTCTTGGCTGCAGTTTGCAGCTTCGCCGTCATCATCAGTAACTTCTACTTGGATAGTGTATGTTCCAGCTGCACTATATGCCTTTTGTGTGCTGTCAATAGTTGTAGTATCACCACTTCCATCGCCAAAGCCCCAATCATAAAGGACAACTGTGCCGTCGCTATCTGTTGCAACAACTTGGAGTGTTAAAATTTCATCAACATCGCCAGTTGTTGGTAACGTGCTACAGTCAAGTGTTGGAGCAGCATTTACAGACAATGCAGTGATTGTTGCAGTTGTTGTACAAGTATCAGTATCTCCTTCATCATCTGTGACAATAAGAGTAACTGTGTACACTCCTTCTGCACTGTAAGTATATGTAGGATCTTCTTCTGTGGATGTGCTTCCGTCGCCAAAGTCCCATGCGAAAGTAACTACTCCTCCGCCGAATTCAGAACCTGTTCCGTCGAAAGTTATACTCTCACCAAGATCTGCGCTGTATGCTCCACCGCAATCTGCGCTTGGATTAAAGTCAAATCCTGGGAATGCAAGATTAAATCTTCGAACAGTAAGAGTATCAGTATCAGTTAAACCATCGTTATCAGTAACAGTTAATGTTACGGTAAATGGTCCTGTTCCTGTAAACGTGTGTGTTGGTGTCGCGCCTGTATCAGTTGTTCCGTCACCAAAGTCCCATTCGTAGCTGACAATTGAGCCAGAACCGTCTGGATTAGTATCGTAACTGCCACTGCCATCAAAATCAACATCATAGGTTGCTGTGCTGCTAAAAATAAAGCCAATAAGTGAGCTACCATCAGCAACTGCAACAGGAGGATAGAGTGTCCCATCTACTCCTGCAACATAGATTGTTAATGTTTCAGTTTCATCGTTATTTGTTGTATATGCGCAAGTATCTGCAATACCATATACTTCAATAGTATTATCTCCTTCCATAACTGGAGTCCATGAGAATGAATATTCTTCGTAATCTGTGTTTGCATTGCCATCAACGTCGCTGAATGCATAGGTTAATGCACCAGTGTCGTCGTAAACAGAAACATCTAATGCAGTATCAAGTGCGCTTAATGATCCATCGCTTGCAACCTCATTAGATAATTTGTCAAAGGTAACAGTATAGGTGTCTCCAACTTGGAGTTCACTGACTGTTCCATCTTCAATTTCTTGAACAGCAAGATTGTCAATAAGTGTGTAACAGTATTCTACTGCGTCTTCTTCAACAACAGTAAATTCTTCTGAGCTAGATTGTTCTTCAGTGCTTTCACATTGTGCATCTGGAACTGATGTGGTAACAGTTGCAGTGTATGTTCCTTCGTTTGTTGGTGTCCAGCTAAATTCAACATTTTCGCTTTCATCAGCACGAATGTTTACTGTTTCTGAATCACTGTAAACAGGAATATGTATTGTTGATGCGAACATTCCAGAACCAATAGTAATGTCCCGAGTAATAGTCAATTCAACGTCTGTTTCTGCTTTATACCAGTCTCCATATTGTGATTCTCTGAACCCTCCAAAGAGAGTTATAGAATATCCATAAGGATAAATGCTTGCGTCAGTAAGTGAAAATGCACTGTACGTGTCAGCTTCAAGAGCTGCTTCAACGCTAACCGTAATTGGTTCGTTTGGTGCAACACTATTAGTAACGCTGAAAGATTGAATAGTGGATCGGCAGATATCTTTCTTTTCTAAAGTAACATCTGTTGCGCCAGTCCATAAATCGCCTGTAAGATAGAATGTTTGATATGTAGGTAAATAACTGTCACTTTCTTCTGCAAATGCATAAGCAACAAACCAAGTTGTGGAACTCACTGCGTCAATATTCAATACTGCATCGTTTGTGGAACCTGTATCCTCGTATGCAATTCGGTCATAAATACCAGGGAGTCCAAAGGAACTTGTGCTTTGTTCAAGGCTACCACAAGTACTATCTGTACATTGAAAAACAGCAACTTCAACATTGTTTACGTCATTGCCAGCTTCATCAATAAAATGTAATGTAGCAGTATTCACTGCAAGAGCGCTGGTAATACAAACCAAAAATAAAGTTAGATATAATAGTATTTTTTTGTACATTGTGGTCCCACCTTTTAGTTGTTATTTCTCAATATTGAGTAATTGCTAAGTTGTCTTTGTTGTCTTTTGTCCCCTGAAAAAGAACTGATGTTCCATTCCAGTGACATATAATTACTGTAAGGTAATGACTATTGATTTATAAATGTTTCTATGTGTGTTCACTAATGGGTAAGAACGAAAGAATTCTGATGTCCTCCATATGTGCATAAATAAATCTAAAATACCTAATAATCGCCAAGTACTGCAAGGAGTATCTTCAATCTATTTTGGAATATAGTAAACGACATAAGTAACAAATCAAAAAAGAGACAAGAGAAAAAAACTAAGAAAAAAATATGAAAAATTACTCAATTAAAGATCCGCGATCGCCAAATCCGCCTGCTCCACTTGAGCCACCGCCATTTCCGATTGGTGGAACTGGGATGTTCGCTGTTGGTATAAAGTACCCACCAATCGCTCCGACACCAACGCCAATTAAAAATGCTTCAACTTCATGGCCGCGTGGAACAGATTCAACATAATCTACTTTTGTTGCAATTGGTTCACATGTCCATTCTGTTGCTTCAATTCTTCCATTGTGGTTTGTGTCTTCTGCAGTCATGCCGTAGAGAACGCTTAATACAGCGAACATGTCTCCATGCATAGGTACTGCGACTTTTGTTGTAACGCCGTTCAAAGTAACATCAACAACACGGTCATCAAGTGCAAGTGTTCCATCCTCACGTCGTGTAGTTACTCCGTCTACTTCATGTGTTCTCATGTTATAGTTTTCAGCAACATAACGAGCAACAAGATGTTCTCCTGCTTTGACTTCGGTAACTTTTGTGCTGTCATTGGTTGGAACAATCACTGTTCTTCTTCCTTCTTGAACTGTATTAGCACCAACAATGTAATGTCTTTCGAAAAGGACTGGTTCGCAAATAACACTTGTTGTGGTATCAGCGCATGGATCTCTTTTCTTTTCTTTGCATGGTTTTGGTTCATTGCATGGATCTCCCTTAGTGCCCATGATTGCGAAGTCGCTACCTATTTTTGGACCAGCTTCGTACTGCATAATGCCTTCTGCGTAAACAAGGTGATTCTTTCTTGGGTGGAATACTCCGCCTTTTGTATAAACAAGAGGATTATCAAGCCATTCCTGCACACGTGCATCGTCATAGACTAATGGTGTTCCTTTTGTGCCAACAACAGTGAACACATCGTATGAAGGTCCTTCGGAAAATCCAGGGATCTTCAATGTTTGTGTACAATCTGTGCCAACGACTGGAACACTGACTGTTCCTCGTGTGTAAAGAATATATTTTCCATCGCTAGGAAGACCTGCAAGAAGGTCAAAATCTTTTTCTTCCATTCTGTAATCAATTTCAACACCCTTCAATGCTTTAGGGGTTGAGGACGCTGTTCTGTATTGTTTAATAACAAGATCATCGCGTGGATCCATTTGGCTTGCTTCAGTTGCTGGTGAAACAACATATTGTATTGTGTAGCCGCAAACAGGTAATTCTTTTCCTGTTGCAACGCTTTTGACGCTAATATCTGCTCGGTGAGGAAGTTCATCACTGCCAACACGAACAACAACGGATCCGTCTGGTTGATTTGGAATTAAGTTAACGTCAGCAGAAACTGTAATTTTTTCGAGTCCAGCAGGTGCTCCTGGGAATTCGAAAACCATGGATCGTTCTTTTCTTTCTCCTGTTGCTTGTGCATTTGGAGAATATAATCCAACTGCTGCTGTTGCAAGTGCTGCTACTGTATATGTTGTTATTGCTTTGTATGTCATTGTTGTTTACCTCACTAAGCTATCTGGCGCAATTCTAATATTGCTTGTTGTTGTCTCTCGAATGCACGCAATACTGCGTCATCGATGTAGTATGTTTCTTGGTAATAATGACCAAGGTTGTATGTTAATGGAGCAGGTGCTGGATCAACATCAAACGGATCTACTGGATCACCAAGTGTTCCGCTAGGAGCTCCTGCTGGAGTAGTTGTTCCTGGAGCAACATCGAAAGGACGTGCTGGAGTATCAAGAGTTCCTGCTGGTGCGGATCCTGCTGGAGTCCCTGCATCAACACCGCTAAATGGGTTTGCTGTTGCATCAAGTGTTCCTGCTGGAACAGATCCTGTTGAAGCAGTTGTTCCTGAAGCAACGCCACTAAATGGGTTTGCTGTTGCATCAAGTGTTCCTGCTGGTGCAGTTACTCCTGTAACTATTGCATCTGAAGTGTATCCAAATGTATTGATTGTTCCATCAAGACTTCCAGGAACTGCTGTTCCTGGTGTTCCTGAAACATCGCTTGGCATATAGCCGAATGTATTAACAACAGTATCAAGTGTTCCTGAAGCAGTTGCGCTGCCTGTCATAACAGGAGCGCTTCCAGAGCATGGACCTGCTTTTGTTTCAACAATACCGACTGGAATATAATATTCTTTGTCGCATGGTTTTGCGCATGGTCCACAATCATCTTTTGGAGTTTCAGTGTGTTTTGGTGCAGGTGTTACGTCTGCTGTTCCGTCGCAATCAATATAATGTGGTGCAACGTGTGCTGGAACTGTTCCGCTGAACACAGCTTCTTTTGGAATGTCAACGTGTTTTCCGTGGGTGTAGCTTGCTAAGTCTTCAAGACCAAGTTTGCCCTCTTCGCAGTGGGTTACTTCTGCCCAAGTGACTTGGATATCATCGCCTTTGTATGCTGCGAATTCTTTTGGAATTTCAAACTTTCCATGTGCGTCAACATCAACAAGTACTCTATAATCAAGTGCTTTTGCGTCAGTGTAATGTTCAAGCATGACAACAGTGTTGTCTACATTGAAATCACAAGGAGTATGTTCATCATAGACATTGTTTAAAGAAACACTGCCGCCTTTCCATGTTTTCATGTCAAGGGTTAATCCTTGTTCGTGTCCTGCTTCAGGTTTCAAAGGTGTGGTGTGATAGTCATAAACTTCTCGAAGTTCAACGCCTTTGATATCTTTTCCATAACTAAAGCGTTCTTTGACACAGTCTTCAAGTGCGCCAGGGCTTCTTGGTCCTTCTGGTTCATCAGGAGGACATTCTCCTGGTTCTTCAGGGTTGCTTTCACAATTGCCAATAGTGTAGATATGATCAACAGTGTTAGATGTTGAATTGTTTGCGGCATCTGTTGCGGTGATTAATACTTGATAATCACCAGGAGTGTTAATAGTGAATGCGCCTTTTCCTTCAACAATGTCTTTTCCAAAGATGTTAAAATCTTTCCATCCATCTTGGTGGACAGTGACGGTGTCGATTGGGGTGATGCTTGGTCGAGGCATGCCTAGTGCATCAGCTTGAGCGATTGTTGTTGCATCATGTGCATTATATAATTCTGCAACAACTTTTTCAACATCAGTATTGTCAGATGAAGTGAAGCTGAATTCTGCTTTGTCTCCTTTGCAGAGATCAGTTTTTGTAGCATATTCTATTTTGTCGATGGATGGTGATTCTTTATCATTACTAGTAAGGACAGATCCAATTCCATTTTTTCCTAACTTACTAAAATCAATGTCAGGTGCATCTGCGAATGCAATAAGTGGCATTAAGTAAGCGATAATTCCTGATCCCCATCGTGCTGCGTTGTGCGCATCATGCCATCTGTCTCTGCGTTCTTCATTTGCAGTTGTTGCACCACCAGCAGTATGATTCACAACATCGTCAAGCTGTCGTTCTTTTTTCTTTGCATGATTTGCAGCGTATTCAAGGCCACCTTTTGCAGCGTATGCTGCAGTAACGTAAGCGAGACCGCTAATACCAAGAAGTGCGACTGCGCTTGCGATTTTTCCGCCAGCACCATCACCGCTTAAACTTGCGATTGCTGTTCCTGCAACTGCACGGGAAGCGTATGCGCCAAGGACACCGCCTGCGACAAGTGCGCCAGCACCTGTTGCGAGAAGTCCGCCAAGGACTGCTGCTTTAGCGTAAATTGCTAGGTCTTGAGCAAATGCTTGTCGTCTTTGTGTAAAAACGTGATCATAAGATTCGAATGTTGTGTCACGAAGAGCAGCATAATCTTGTGCAGTAGAAAAAGCTCCTCCTGCGGAAGCGCCTCCTGCTGAAACACCACCACTGACACCAGCCATGCCGTTCATGATTGAGTAGTTGATAAGAATAGATTTTGTTTCTCTATATTTTGCGTTGCCAATGACTTCTTCAACGTCGTCTCCAGCGTGAATGTCTGCGACGCTTCGTGCAAGATCTGCTTGAATTTCTCGAGTAACGCCATTGACGTTATAATTATAAAGTGGGTTAAAATGTCGCTTTGCGGATTCAGCAAGTCGTTCACCAAATCCTTTCTGTTTATTTTCAGCTGTTGCTGGAAGATTATATTTTGTTCGTGATTCAGGCGTAATTAATCCATATTCTCCGAGAATTTCTGCGCGGAAGGTATTGTCTGCAAGACGTGTTGCAAGATCGTCAATAGTGGTAAGTGCTCCACCTGAGAAATTTTTTCTATTATAAGAGAGAACTGCATTTTGTGAATAGTTGGTACATTCTCGTTGAAAACTTTCATTACTCATTGTTGTAGCCTCTGTTTTTTTGTAAGTAACTAGTAATAACTGTTGTTACTGTAGGATGGTACAGGAGGTTATTTATAAAGTTTTCTATAGATTGTCATTAAGAAGTAGTAAGTGCATTTATTTTGCACGTGCTTCTTCCAGGGAAGAAAATTGGATAATTGGTGTGAATGCTGCTTGATCACACAGGAGTACTGAGTTATACTTTAGGATAAGGTACCGATAAGTTTCATGTTGTTCTCTTCCTTTTGTCGACGTTATGGAGTCAGGGTGTACTCTGTAATCAGCAAAAACAGTGTGGCCTTGTCGCATTTTCTCTAAAAATGGTGCGCCTTCTCCATCGTAATGTTTGATTGCTTTTCCTGTCTCTTGAGCAAGTATATCAACGCGAAGGATAAGGTCAAGATCAACGCAAACAAGAAGATCTTCATTGAATGTTTTTCCGTTGTTTGCTGCACGAAGGGCTTGGAGTGTTTCTGCGCGATAGATTCGCGGATGTCCTACTTGATTATATGGTCGTTCTGCGTGCCAGAGTTTCTTTCTGGAGAAGTCAGGTGAAACAATTGCTTGTTCTCTTTTTCCATCATGGAAAATATTGAAATCCGCATATCCTAAGACACAGGATGGTTCTTTTTCCATGAACTGAACAAGTCGTTCAATTGCAGCAGTGTGACAATATTTATCATCAGGATCGAGGTGAAGAACATAGATACTCTTGTTGTTGTCCATTGCAAGATCCATTGCGACATTAGATGCTGCAGCAGCGCCGCCGCTTCCTCCTGCGTTGTTTGTAAAAGTATATTTTATTTTCCCATAGTCAGGACTTCTCACGTCAAAGAAACGCGCGTATTTTCCTTCTTTCATAAAAGAGAAAAAAGCAGCTGCGTTTTCAGGAGTATCGTCAACACCAATACAAACGCCAGTTCTCTGGTGTGTTTGTGTAATAATACTTTCAAGTGCTTCATCAAGATATGGCAAATTTCTAAGAGAGAGTGGCATGTACACAGAAACAGGCCATTGTTTATCTGGAGTAAAATCATAAACCGGATTTGGTTCAACATTAATGAATTGAAATTCTTGTGTTCCTGCGCGTCGTTCTCTTCCTCGTTGTTGAACTATCTTTCCGTTGCGGATTTGTTTATCTCGTTTAACAACACTAGTATTATTCCCATGGTTTGTTCTATACATATAGAGGATTTCAGGAAGATGACGAACTTCGGTTACTTCGCTAAGTTTCATGAAGATATCATAATCAACAGCATTTTCAATATTTTCTGCAAACCCTTCTGTTCGATAAAATGCTTCACGTTTGAACATACGTGGGTGGGTCACGCGCATTCCTTTTTCCCAAAGCATGTCAAGTGATTTCTGATATCCATGTTGTGCAATATGTGTTTCAGTGAATTCTGTAGGACTCCAGTGTGGTCTTGTTATTCCATCTGGAAGAATATCAAGGGAATCACCAAAGACAAGGCCGACATTTGGATTTTTTTCAAAGACACCAAGAAGTTTTTCAATACATTCTGGGCGGAGATAATCATCACTATCTAACTGAAGAATATAGTCTCCTGTGCACATGCGGGCTGCTCTGTTGGACGTTGGACCAATCCCACTATTCTTTTCATTTCGCTCAATGCGGAGGAATGGTCGCTCTCCTGGTTTGTTGTATGTTTTTGCAAGTCGTTCAAGAACACTCCATGTATTGTCATCGCTTCTATCATCAACAACACAAACTTCAACATCTTTGTATGTTTGTGCTTTAACACTGTCAATTGCTTGTTCAATAAAGTGTTCCACATTCCATGCAGGAACATAAACAGAAACTTTTGGTGCAGAGAAGAATGTTTTTGCACGAAGATCTTCCAGTTTATCTCTGTATAATCTGTTTGTCTCATAAATCTCTTCTATTCTTCCCTTCGTATTAACGGGATGTTCTAAGTGGAACGCTTCAGCGTCAAGGACAGGAACAAAGTAAAGAGGCCTATCTGGAAAAAGCACTTGACTGTAAAAGAAAGAATCACCGTAATACTTGTCTTCTCTTCCCCATGCTTTGAAGTGTTCATCAAATAACCCTGCCGCGAATGCTCGCTTTTTCTTGAAGCTGACATTCCCGCTGCATACAGTTGAGCTCATAACCCACTCGGGATCAGCAGAACCAGTGAGATCTTTGAGTTTTCTTGTCTGTGGATATGTTCTTGTTTCTCGCCAATCGACAGAACTTCCAGTTCGTGCGTGAACTGCGATGGGAACAGTGTCTAGTAGTCTATTTGTTATTTTATCATCAGTAACGTCAGCAAGTTCTGCAAATAATCGTCTGCCAATAAGCATGAAGTCTACATCAAGAGCGTCTGCTGCATACTGCCAGCGCATGTGTTTTTCAACAAGTGTTGGTTTAGGAAGCATATCGTTGTCAAGTAAAATGATGTGGTCATGCGATGCTGCTTTGATTCCTTCATTTCGTACTTTTGCAACACGGAATCCATTATCCTGCTGCCATACATATTTGACGCGGAATGGTAAGTCCATTGCTTCAACCATATCACGGGTTCCATCGCTGCTCCCATCATCAGCAATAATAACTTCCATATTTTTAAGTGAATATGTTTGTTGACCAAGTGCTAACAATGTTTTACGGAGATAGTCTTTTCTGTTGTATGTTGGAATAATGATGCTTACTTTTTGATCTTCCATCCACTTTGAATTTTTAAATGTTGTTCCGTCAAGTTCCTGAACAAGTGATTCTAAAGGCGTATAATCATTCATTCTTTTAGGAGAAGATCTGTCAACAACAAGTCGTCTTTTTTGAACTGGTTCGTTTTGAGGTAGAGGAGCAAGGTTACCGCTTTCTCCTAATTTTAGAAGATATGCTCCTGCTTCTTTGTGGCCGAGTGTTACAGCACGCTGATACACTTCTTTTGCATCATGATCTTTTCCAAGAGCTTCATAAACAGCCCCAAGTTGAAAGTATGCCCAGCTGTGGCGTGGATTTCGCTCTATAACTTTTTGGAGATGAGTCTCTGCACTCAAATAATTTTTTTCTGCACGTGCAATCGTCCCAAGATGATAATGAGGATGAACATATTCTGGATCAACATGAGTAGCAGCTTCAAACGCTTGTTTTGCTTTGGCAAGGTTTTTTTGTGTTTCTTTCCCTTCTTTGAATGCAACGCCGACTGTGTTAAGTGCTTCTGCAATTGTTCGAAGTGTTGAATCAGGTGCATTTGTATATCGTGCAACTACTGCAGCTCGCTCAGCAGCCCATAACGCAGGCGTATAATCTTTTTCATCAAGATGTCTTTGTGCATCAGTAATATTTTCTAAAGAAAATGCAGGTCGTAATGCGACTGCTCGACGGAAATGTCGTTCTGCTTTAATTTCATTTCCAAGAGGGTGATGCGCTCTTCCAAGAAGATAATGCGCCCAACTATGGTTTGGCTTTCTGTCAACAACTTCTTGAAGTGCGCGAACGGCATCTCCAAAATGACCAGAAAGAAGTGCATTTCGTCCGCGAGTATAAAGAACATCAACATCTAGAATAGGTGCAGGGAGAGGTACAACTCTATCTCTACCAAGTATAACATCAAGCGTTTTTCGCAGCCCTGATGATCCGTCATCGAAAAATTCTTCCCCTACCATGGTGTTGTCCCTGTGCCTCTTTAATTATAAATTAAATAATAGCTTAAGCTTTATATAATTTTCATTGGATTTGGAGTCAGCACTCTAAATCCTAAATCAATCAAAAAACCCACTTATTTATAAAGTTTTCTATCTGTAATCACTAAGAAGTAGTTACTTCACTAATTTTGCTGCTTCTGGGTGCCCAAGCTGTGCTGCTTGTCGTAAATGATATTGTGCAGCAGGATTTCTTAAAGCAGTCTGTGTTTGGTACAAGACAAAGTGCGCCCATTTATGTTTTGGATCTAATGCAACGACTTCTTCTAATTTTTCTCGTGCAAGAGTATAATTTTTTTCAGTGTATGCAATGGTTCCGAGATGATAATATGCAGGAACATATTTTGGATCAACTGCAAGTGCAGCAGTAAATGCACGTTTTGCAGCAGCGTAATCTTTTCTACCCGCACTGCCATCTTTGAATGCAACCCCTATTTTATTTGCAGTTTCAAGAATTTCTTTGCGTGGTGTTTTTTGGACATATTGTGCAACTTCTGAAGCGCGTTCAATTGCCCAAAGTGCTTTTGTATAATCATTTTTTACAATCTGTGCAAGTGCATCTTCATAATCCTGTGTTGCAAATGCTGGTCGAAGTTCTACTGCTTTCCCAAACATCGCTTCTGCGTGTTCATCAATATGAAGTGCAGCATAGGTTCTCCCGACATAATAACAAGCCCACGCGTTTTTTTGGTTTGTGGTAAGCTCTCGAGCAAAATATTCAAGAGCAGTGTCATATCTTTTTTCACCAAACGCTTTTTTCCCTTCTTCAAAAGGATTTGCAACCTTTGGAGCAGTAGATCTTCCTCCTAAAACAATACTATCAAGTGATGCATTTCGAGAAATACCTTCTTGTCCATCAAGGTGAAGAGTAAGTCCCCCTATTTGAATATGTCCTCGTTTCATTTTTTCCCACCACCAAATGAGCCAAGAAGTTTCTCCCAAGCATTTTTATATCCGCCAGCAACCTTAATCGCTCCCTCAAGATCTTTTGTAATAGTGTGGATTGCGTATTCTCGTGCGGTTCCTTCATCAAGCGCGAGTTTCATAACTTCTGAAACATACTGTTTAGCGCTTTGTTGATCAATTATTTTCTCTGCTTCTTTGACATTAATGTAAATGTGATGCGTTATATTTTCTGAACCATGAATTGATTCAAGTTTCTTTGCATACGTCAAATCTTTTGCAATTGCTCCTGTTGCAGTAAGTTTCGCAGAAGTAAAAAAATGAACCTCGTAGGTGTGTTTTCTTTCTGCGTCTCTGTTGACATGTTCTTGTATTTTTCCAACAGCAGCGACAGCGAGATCATATGCGCTCTTTGTTTTTCCAGCAAGATCTGTTTTGAGGGTGTAATCAACGCCTTGCTCAAATGCAGATTTATCAGAAACAACGCCAGCGTTAATTAAAGTTTTTTCTATTCCCAAAACAAGTCGTATTGGTTTATGACCAAAGCGCTGTGCAAGTGCTCGATAGCTTCTGTCTGCGTCACAATAATATTGAAGCCAGTTTCCTTGATCAACAGCAGCGTCTGTTACGACAACTGCTTCTTTGCCAAATACTTCTGTGAAAGCTTCACGCCAAATTCTCTTTGTTGCATCATCAAGGGAATATTTTTCATAAGGAGTAAGTTCAAGAGCAAGCTTTTCATCTTTCTTTCGTATTTTTGTTGCTCCAGCATGTGCTTCTTGCAAAATCTTCTTAATAACATCCTTACTGTTTGTTTTTTGAATGGTACGATGAACAAATTCTCCTGCCCAACCATCGCTGGTATAGTGGAATGGTTTAACGCCAAGGTCCGCACTGTTGAGGTTATACGTAAAAAGCGTGTTGCTGGAGCTATGAGTTAAAAATCCATCAATAAAAATTTCTCCTCTTGCCTTCGCGTCTTCAATAGTATAGAGTTCTGCGATGGTTCCTTTATCTCCACGATACGTGTGAAAAATTCCATCTTTTCCATCATAGGGAATAACTCCTTTTATTGTCTCTATTACTCGCGGTTTGTGCGCGCGAACAGAGAGAACAGACTCTCCAAGAGAAAGGAATTGACAAATGCTTGCTTGTTCAGTGAGCGCAACGTATTGTCCATCATCGGGAACCCCGCGCCAGGTGTCAAACACTGTGCGAACAACTTTTTCTCCATCGGGAAGCGTTGTTTCTCGTTTGGTAGGAACAGCGATCCAGTCTCCTGCTTTCATGACCATGACTTCTCCTTTAGAAAGAGAAAAGTCTGCCAATTCCGCGAGCGCGAGTTGTGGGGTGACGAAGTAAAATACTTGTTGTCCTTGTTTGTAGACATCTCCAATCTCGCGAGGGTCAAGAGGTTTGTGTGTTCCACGAGGAATCGCAACACGAACTTGTTGAATCCATGGAGCGATCTTTTCTGCAGAAATATGTACTTTTGTATTATCTGCTCTATAAAGTGCGTCCAATCTGTTTTGCAAATCTCGAGCATCTTTAATAGTTGGATCTTCAGGATTTCTTAAAGTGTAATTGACATCTGCATTTTCAAATAAAAATTTGCCAAGCTCTTCTCGCTTGACGACATGCGTTCGTCGTGCGCTGTCATAAACAACAAAAGAAATATCGTATGTTGTTCGCTGAGGATCTTGAATACACTGTGCAGCAGATGCAGCGTAAACAGTATGGAAGACTGCATCTCTTTGCGCTCTTTCTCCTTTTGTGTGAAGGGGAATATCGACTTGTTGGAGTTGACCAGGGACTATTTTTTCTAATTCGCCATTGGTCCACATGATATCTTCGTAGTTTGCAGTAAGATCACTGTCATAGGGAATGCCATAGCCATGAAGTGTTCGTGCGACTCTTTCATCAAGAAGAATAGGAGTTTTTCCTTGGGCACGCGCAACGTGTGCAAGTCGCTCTTTATTTTTTTCAGTAGAACTTTTGACAAGAATCGCTTCTGTTCCATACAATGTATGAAAGCTCTCAAGCCATGCCTTTTTGACAGCATCTTTAGGATTGTGTGGAATAGAAGAAAACTCTAATAATGGATCGACCCAATAAGAATTTTCTTTAGTAGGGTGATATTTAGGATCAGCGCCTGCACGAAGAATAGTAGTAAGGACTGCTTCATCAGTACAATCTGCGTAGAGTGCTCTGATTCTCTGTCGAACTTCATGCACGTCAAAGTTATCTCGTTCTCTTCCAATAGGAGCGCGGATGCTCATAAAGTTATAACCAAAAAGTGCTTCTTCATAGGCTCGTACTTTTACTTCCCGAATGAAAACTTCTCCTTTTTTATAATCAATAATGCTATCACCATTTGCATGAACATACGCCGGCTTCCAGCTTCCTTTTTTTCGTCGGAAATAAAGGAAATTTTCTTCTGGTTTCTGTAAATACGCAATCATTTCAGGAGTAAGTCCTTGAAGATGAACAGAAGTTCCTTTTTGTAAAGGAAGTTTTTCGACATAATCAAATTCAAGAAGTTTCACACCTTCTTCTGGAAATGGTGTCGCAAGTGCAACAGTTGCCCAGTCTCGTGTTCGATGTGCAACAACAACATCGTGAGAAGCAAGAATAAGCGGAGCTTCTTTTGTTCCACCGCGGCCGAAATATCCTGCAGCAGAAGCACTATCTAATTTTCCAGTACTGCAAGTAAATTGTCTATAAAGACTATATCCTTTTCCATCGTCACGAAGAACTGCTGTTCCTTCTTTTGGATCAACAGTAATAGAAAAATCTTTTGCGTCAGAATCTGAAGGAAGCGAGTTCTGAATAAGATCACGCAATGCGTGTTTCCAGGTAAATGTTGCAACCTGTGTATCATCAATAGGACCATTACGTCTGCTGATATGAGAAGCATGTTCTCTGCCAATAAGCTGTTCTAAGAATTGTCGACTTCGTGTTTCGTGTGGTACAACCATTTGTTCTCCGTAAAGCCGGAGTTCGCGATGCTTTATAAACTTTTCGTAGAATAGTTACTAAAGAGTAGTCACTTCAACAATGTTTGTGCTTGTTTATGTCCTAACTCTGCTGCTACATGAAGATGTTGTTGTGAAAGTGTTTCTTCACATGCTCGTTGATATGCAAGTCCAAGTTGGTATTGTCCCCAGCTGTGTCGTGGATTTTGTTCAACAACCTGTTTGAGATGATCAACTGCAAGAGCATTTTCTTTTTCCATCATCGCGATAGTGCCAAGATGATAATGTGCATCAACATGAGTTGGTTCAAGGGTGAGCGATGCAGAGAATGCTTGTTTTGCGGAATCAAGGTTTTTCTCAACTTCTTTTCCATCTTTGAATACAATACCTACTGTATTGAGTAAGCGAAGAATATCCTGTCGAGGAGCTTCAGAAAAGTATGTTGCAACAATAGCAGCATATCCTAAGACAGTCAGCGTTTTTGTATATTCTTTTCTGTCAAACAATTCTGTTGCATCAGTATAATCTTTTGAAGCAAAGGTAGGATTAAGTGTATGCGCAAGTTGGAATGTTTTTTCTGCTTCTGTTGTTTTTCCTATGTTGTGATAGATCATTCCAAGGACATAAAGAGGAGAAAGTGCTTCACTCTTTTGTGCTTTATATCGTGGGTCACTAAAATCAGCAGTAACAGCAGCTTCTAAAGATGCAAGTGCGGCATCATTATTAAATTGAGCAAATCGAATTTTTGCAGTAAGAAGGTGAAGTGCTCCTGCGCCACCAGTTTTTGTTATGCGAGAACATTTCTCAAGTGCCTCTGCTGCTTCACTATACGCACCAACTTCATATTGAAGAGCAGCAAATTGGTAATTAAGAACAAGCATATCTTCAATGCTTTGTTGTATCTCTTCAATGCTTTGTGGTATCTGTTCAGGGGCTCCGCTCTCAGGAACAGCCTCTGAGATTTTAGTAAGTGTATCGCTGCAGTGTTTTGCCTCAAGAACATTCTTTGCAGTGAGCGCCTGTCGCATGAGTTGCATATAACCGTTTGTCAATGTTGCAGACACTGCTGGAATTTGTGCAAGAGGAAGCAGTGCATCAAGTTGTTGTATTCTTTCGAGAGAAGGTTCTCTTATATAAGCAGCGAGAACTTCACTGGAAAATGATGCGACTCGTTCATTAATTTTGTTAGTATCAAGTGCTACTTTTGCTTCTTCTGCAAGTGCGTAAATCTTTGGAATCCTTGCAGTGTACGTGTGGGACGTGGAGTATATCTCAAAAATGGTTTTAAGAGAGTGAGCATAAAGAGGATCATTTTTTTCGTTATCAAGAGTAACATCAATACTTTCTTCATAAAATTTTATTGCTTGAACAACTCTTTTATTTTGCTGTTCATTTGCTGCTTGTATTGCAAGTGGAATATGTTTTCTGTATTGTGTTCCTCGAAGTTGTGTAGAATTAAACCGCATGATATTCTGAATTACCGCAGCATCTCCTGCAAGAATTGCGTTTATTCCAAGTGTATAAAGAGGATCAAGGACAGCGGGCGTATCTCTCTGCATATCAACAGTTGAAGCAGTTGCTGGATCTTCTTCAAAACCGTCTAACATGACAGCAAGACCGACCTCTTCTGTTTCATTGAGTTCACGAGAATCTAGCGTATTGAGAGGATCAAGGGTAGGTGACGTACCTCTTTTTTGAGATGCAGGGATTTGGACAGCAGCATATGAAGAAAGACTTTCATCTTCAGCAGCATCTGGGTCAGATGTATCTAAATCCAAATCAGCAGCTCCTTTTGGAGATGCTGTAGACATTTCGATAGTAGCAGGCCCTTGTTGAGGAAGAAGATAAGCCATCAGTGCATCAGAAGTAATATTTTCTGCCTTCGCTTGTTCTATTTTAGCGATGAGAGAAGGAATATTTTGTTTTGGATCATTGCCAAGAGCATATTCTGAATTAGAAGATCCACTTATTGTATAAAATTCAAATTCATGTCCAAGAAGCAGGAGTGCTTGCCGATCAAATGGATCCGGTTGTTTATATGCAACGTTAACAACTGCGTCAAGGGAGAGAAGATTTACTTTTTGTTTTTTCTTTGTCGCATCCAGCTCTTCAAGACCATGAGTAAGAGCTGTTCGCTCCTGGCGTCGTATTTGCTGATATTTTATTGTTTCGATGAAAGGTTTATCAGAAAACCATCCTTTGTCGCTGGTGACATACGCTTTGAAAGTAGAGAGACCGTCTTCGAGCGAGACACCTCCTTTAAATAATTGACCGCAAATTTGTGAGAGCTGACTATGGTAGTCAGTTGGCTTTTCCGATGGTAACATAAACAAAGAAGCGCGCCTTTATTTATAAATATTATGGCAATTCATCACTTGTGTGTGGAGACTAAAGAGAAAGTTTTGCGAGTGCTGTTCGCGCCTCAGAAAGACCAAGTCGTACTGCAGATTCATAATGGTTTCGTGCATTTAATTTTCTATTCGTTTGCTCATATACTCGTCCTAATTGGTAGTGCGCCCATTTGTGATTTGCATCAGATCGGAGAACACCAGTGAATGCTCGTTCTGCAGTAAGATAATCTCTCTCCATAAATGCGATTGTTCCTAAATGATACTGTGCAGGAACATATGCAGTGTCAACGGAGAGTGCAGCAGAAAATGCGCGTTTTGCTGCAACATAATCTTTTTTGCCAGCAATGCCATCTTTGAATGCAACGCCAACATTGTTTGCGGCTTCAAGGATCTTTTTCTTTGGTGCTTCAGTACAATATTTTCCAGATAAGCTTGCGCGTTCAACTGCCCAGAGTGCTCTCTTGTAATCCTTTTGTGCAATAAAACCAAGTGCTTCTTCATAATCTTTGGTTGCGAATGCAGGGCGAAGTTTTACTGCGGAAGTGAACGCAGATCGCGCATCAGTTTGTCTATTCATTGCATGATACGTCATGCCGAGGTAATATTGAATCCAGCCGTTTTTCGGATAATTTCGCGCAGCAGTAGTTAGGGCACTCGCTGCGTCAGTATATTTTTGTGCAGCAAATGCTGTTTTTCCTGTTGCGAAATAATCTTGCGGTGCTGCAGTTGGTCGTGCAGGCTCTCTTGCCGTTGGACGAGGAGGTGTAGCAGTTCTTGGTGCTTCACGAGGTGTTGCAGCAGCTATTGGTTCGCTTCTTGTGGGTCTTTCTGTTCCTCGTAATTCAGAAAGAAGATCATCTAAGACCCCACGTAAGTCTCTTGCGTTAGTATGTCCTGCGATTTGAATTAAAAGACGAGCGTATTGGTCTTGTGCTACTTGGCGCCCGCTCTCTGTTCTTGCAAGTCGGGATTCTAAATCATCAATTTGCTGTGATGCAAGATGAAGAAGTTCTTCATCAGCAGATGTTGATGACCCTGAACCGCGAGGCATTTCTCGTGCGTATAAAACAAGTTCTGTTGCATCTTTCGCTGTAATAAGTTCAGTTGCTCGTCTTGTAAGTGCCACTGCTAATTCATTTCCATCATAAGTGATATTGTTTGCTGTAAGCCAAGGTCGAAGTGCGTCTTCATGAAGTGAACGAGTAATACCTCTACTAAGGTCACTGAGAACTTTTTGCAGTAATGGAAGACCGCCAACTGCCATAATGTGATCGACAAAATCAGCGTTCAAACCACCATTCGCTAATGGATTTTTTGTTTGTTCGTAGGTATAGTCACTCATAATGTATCATCTATGGTTTTCTCATTTCCAAATAACCTGCAATACGTTCTCTTCTTCCTGAGTCAGTCAGTTGTCGCTGTGCATATTCTCTAAATGCTGCTTCAGATTGCGCGAGTCGTGTTCCTGCTATAATAAGTTCAGGAATATCTCCTACTTCTTGAAGAGGGACAAACTTAGAAGTATTTCTCTCTCCACGAGCAGCTTCAACTATTTTTCGTTGAAGCGTATCAACACCATATCCTTTGTATCTGCTTGCTGCATAACCTGCTCCATATTCTGTGCATCCCACAAAGAGTGCAAGATCTGTTGCTGCGTCAAGTGCTCGCCATGCGGTGATTGGATCGACATGTGAAGGACAGCCAAGATCAGTCAGGGTGTATGATCCTCGACGACCATGAGACTCGTAAGTGAGTCCTCCTTTGAATTCAGGTAATCCATGAGGAACAATGTCTCCAAAGAAGACAGCAACTTGTTTTCTTCCTTTTCGTTGAGGATTGTCCGTAATTCTTTTTGCAAGTGCTAACTGTCCACATTCATACGCTTCTGCATCATCAGAATTTGAAATTCGAGGAATGCTATCAATAATTCTTTCTAGCTGTCTTAAATCACTCGTAAGAGGATGAATATGAAAGACAGAAGTTGCTCGGTGAGGTTGTAGCGAGCGAGGTCTAAAACCGTGAGAAATAAGACTGTGTTCTGCTTCATGAACAGCATTGTAATGATCTCCAACATATCCTGCAGAGATAGAGACTTCACCGCGTTCAGGTGCGGTAAAGAGTTCTCGAGCAATATCTCTAAGACCTCTTTTAACAGCAGCGATAACAGGTTCCATACTATTGGTTGCGTCAGTCATCAAATACACATCAACAGGCATATACATTGGTGCTTTCTTCTCTTCAGGAGCAGGTCCAGTTCCTTTGTCTACTAATTTTCGTAGTTCTTGTCCAGAAAGTCCTTTTGGAGTGGCTCCACCTAACTGTCTTCGTAATTTGTCTCTGATGTCTTCTGCAATTGTTTTCGTGCCTCGTTATTATTTCTGTAATTGTTTTAATGCAGTTGCTGCTTGTTCAAGCCCTAAGTCTGCTGCTCGTTGATAATGATTTTTCGCTTCAGAATTTCCAGTCAGTTCATGTACTCGCCCTAGTTGGTAGTGTGCCCATCGATGTTTTGGGCTTCTTCTGATAACTTGTTCAAAGTGTTGTTCAGCAGTGTCATAATCTTTTTCCATAAATGCAAGTGTTCCTAAGTGATACTCTGCATGAATATGGGAAGAGTCAAGAGAAAGTGCGCTAGTAAAAAGACGTCGAGCAACTGCATGATCTCTTCCGGTCTCTTTTCCTTCTTTATACACAACACCAAGGGTGATAAGTGTTTCTAAAATTCTGTCTCGTGGAGCAGCGTCAGAGTAAGAAGCAACCTGAACAGCGCGTTCAGCTGCCCATCCCGCTCGTCGATAATCTTTTGCTGCAATAAAAGCAGATGCTTCTTCAAGATCTTTTGTTGCGAATGCTGGACGAAGTTCTATTGCGCGAGTAAACGCAGCTTCTGCAGGAGTTGCTCTTCCTGATGCATGATGAGTAAGTCCAAGATAATATTGTGCCCAGCTGTTTCGTGGTTCCTGTGCTGCGACAGCAGAAAACGCAGCAGCTGCAGCGTCAAAGTGACGAGCCATAAATGCGCTCTTACCCCAATCATAAAATGTTGCAGGAACTTTTTCTCGTTGTGCAAGTTCTCGGAGGTGTTCAGTGTCTCCTTGTTCAAAATAGCCTCGTGCAACTTCGACAATAAGTGCTTCGCGTCTTCCAAGAAGAGATGCTCTAAAGGTATCTCCTTCAAGATGTTGCGCAGAAATTCTTTTGGAGAGTGTATATGCTGCACCATAATCTTTTGCTTCAAGCGCTTTTTCTGCAAGTCTGTTGTACATATCAATAAAACTATTTTCAAGTTCAGGAATTGCTGCAAGGTGAGAGTCAACGATGCGATGAATACCTGCAAGTGCAGTAGGTGCAGATTGATAATCAGGAACAACACGGTCTGCTATTCGTTCCATTGCGTCGCAAAGCATTGCTGTTGATTTTTTTTCGTGTCCTTTTACTTTTCCTCTGAGCTCTAATACTTTGGAGAAAAATGTTTGTTCTCTTCCATTTGGTGCTCCTGTTTCTCGAACATAAAGAGAAGAGTAAATCCCAAGAAGTGCGTCAAGAGTTTTTCCAATGTATGGTTCTTCGCGTTCTTCTGGAGATGCGCGTTCAAGTACTTCTAAATAAAGATCTCGTGCAGTATGCGCTAATTCAGGACTTGTTCTCATAGCATGTTCTGCAAGAACATATCGTGCTTTGCTTCCTTTTGCAAGCCGTAATCGAATGTCATGTTTTCTAAAGAGATCAACAAGGAGCGACGTATCATTCTCTTCTATTGCTCCCATGCCTCGCTCAACAAGTATTTCTACTGGAATTCCTTTAGTTCGTGCAATAACAGCAGTCATATTATCCCGTCCGCCTGCAATATCTGCAGCAGCGACAAGTGTTTGGGCAACAGTAAGATCATCGTCTGGATGATCAATATATCCTTGTTTTAGGATTCGTTCGATTTCCAAGTCAGGAAGTTCGCTCCATAATCCATCTGTGCAGAGAAGATAAATGTCACCTATCTTGACGGTATCGCTCACATCTTGGAGATCTGAAAGAGGATCATACTCATCTCCAAGATAGCGTGTGAGAAAATTTCTATTTTGATCTCGTCTAATATAATCTTTTGGAATTGTTCCTGAGCGGAATTTTTCCCATGAGGCAGTATCATCTTCAGTGAGTTGTTCAAGTTTATTATTGCGAAGACGATAAATTCGAGAATCACCGACACTTGCGCGAGAGACAGTATCTTGGCGAAAGCGTAGAGCACTAGCAGCAGCACCCAAGTCTCCTTCATCTTTTTCCCCTAACTCTTTAGGTCTTGTCTTGGATTCTTTAATTAGCTGTTGATGTGCTTCGCGAATCGTATCGCTTAATTCCTGGTGGGCTGTTGGCAGAGCAGTAGGATCGTTTTGTGCCTCAAATGTATTACAAACAAGATCGCTTGCAATCTCTCCTAAATTATCGCTATCCATGCCATCGACAACAACAAGTGTTCCATCTTGAAGAATATAATTATCTTCATTTTTTTTTCTTCCTCTCCCTATGTAAGAAAACCCAGCAACAGAAAGCATCATATCTTCTGTAAGAAAAAGAGTATACCTATCAGTATCAGAACTATTAAATCCTTTATGTGTTCTAAAGTGATATTGTGTTACGAGCATCATGGTCATCTATCTTCCCTTTAATTTTTGTAATGCAGTTGCTGCTTGTTCAAGTCCTAAGTCTGCTGCTGTTTGATAATGATTTCTCGCTTCAGAATTTCCAGTCATTTCATGCACTCGTGCAATTTGATAGTGTGCCCAGCGATGTGTTGGTTCTCTTTGAATAACGTCGCGAAGAGTTGCTTCTGCGAGGACATAATCTTTTTGCATCAACGCAATAGTTCCAAGATGATATCGTGCATCAGTATTATGTATATCACTACTAAGTGCAGCGTTGAATGCACGTCTTGCAGCGACATAATCTTTTTTACCAGTAGCACCATCTTTGAATGCAATACCTACCTTGTTCGCTGTTCCAGCTAATTTTTTTCTGTCTTGGAGCGGAAGATACGGTGTAATATGTGCTGCCCGTTCAACTGCCCACAAGGCGCGTGTATAATCTTTCTGTGCAATAAAGGTGAGTGCTTCTTCAGTATCCTTTGTTGCGAATGCAGGTCTTATGCGGAGTGCAGATCTAAAGTGATACTCTATTGCAGCAGGATCAAGTATAGGAGATGCCACGTAAACCATCCCAAGCATATAATGTGCCCAGCTGTTTTTTGGATTTCTGAGGAGGACTGCTTCCAAACACGCTCGTGCACCTTCGTAATTTTTTTGTGCAAACAGTGCTTTTCCTTGGGTGTATAAGCCCTCTTCATTTTTGTCTTTGATAAGTGGATCAATGCCTACTAAGAGAACAGTAATATTATCGCTTCCACCTGCGTTGAGCGCAGCTTGGACAAGCGCTTTTGCAGCAGCTCGATGATCATTTGGTGCAGTTCTATAAGAAGTTTGGAGTGTATCTTTAATTTGCGCTTTAGGGAGATCATCCCAAAGTCCATCAGAACAGAGGAGATAAACATCACCCACAGAGACTTTCTGTAGAGGGGAGGAAGTTCTATCGTCGTCGAATCCTGCGTTACCAATGGATGCAGTAACTATATTTTTATAATGCACCTGTCGAGCTTCTTCTTCGGAACCAAGCCTTCCTTCTCTGTAATGTCGCCACGCAACAGAATCATCTTCAGTGAGTTGGTCTAAAGTTTGATGAGTTCTGTTAAAACGATAAAGACGTGAATCACCTACATGGAAATGATGTTCTTGATCTTCAGTAATGCGGAGTGCAACTTCTGTCGAACCAGGAGCTTCGTATGCGTATTTTATTTTTTGTACGTTTGTACATGATTCTTGTGCAAGCTGAACAAGATCCTGCTGGGGTGCTTGCATGTGTGTCTCACAAACAACATTGCTCGCTTCCTCACCACACTCATGTCCACCCATTCCATCTGCAACAACAAATAGTGCATGATGTTTATCAGTGAGAGGATCATGATCAAGAACCATTGCGTAATTATCTTCATTACTTTTTCGCACACTGCCAGTATGAGTTATTGCAACAGCGCTGAGAATAAAATTTGAATAACGAATTCTAATGTCATCCTTTTTTTGTTCTGCTTTTGCAGACTGAAATGTAATTCTTTGTTTCATGGTTTTCACACAAAATTATTTTTTAAGGAGCTTCTTTGCCTCAACATGTCCTAATCCTGCTGCAGAAGCGTACGCTGTCTGTGCATCACTTGTTCTCTTAAGCGCGTCATATGTTCTTCCAAGTTGGTAGAATGCCCATGCATGTTTTGGTTTTGAAGCGAGAGCGCATGAAAATGCTTGTTGAGCGACGTCATACTTTTTTTGCATCATCGCAATAGTTCCAATATGGTAATGCGCGTCTGCGTTGTTTGCGTCAGCAGCAAGTGCGGCAGTGAATGCGCGTGTTGCTGCAGTATAATCCTTTGCAACGTCTTTGCCGTCTTTAAACAGAGCGCCTATTTTGTTTGCGATGTCTGCAATCTTTTGTCGAGGCGCTTTGTCAGAATAGTGTGCAACTTCTCCAGCGCGTTCGATTGCCCAGAGTGCTTTGGTGTACTCTTTTTTTGTAAAAAATGTGGTTGCTTCATTGAAATCTTTAGTTGCAAAAGGAGGATTTATATGAATTGCTTGGACATATGCTGCTTGTGCGAGATCCCACTTTTTTTTCTTATGTTCAGTCATTCCCAAATAATACCATGCCCAGCTGTTCTTTGGTTTGACAATCGTTTCTAAGCTAAAGCACTTTACTGCGGTTTCTAAGTCTCCTGTAGTAAATGCAGATTTTCCTTCTGCAAATGCATGCTCTTCAATAAAATTCTTGTGTGTTCCAAGAAGCGCGCTTTGTGGATAGTAGCGTTGAAGATGTTCCAATGCCAAGAGCGCTTCGGTAGTCTTTTTCTGTCTTTGGTGTAATACAAGAAGCTCTCTGTATGCGTCTTCTTGTTTCACACCATAGCGGGAAGGGAATGCGCAGCTCGTCATCATCACACATTCTCTCAATCGTTGTTCAGCAAGTGCATTATCTTTCGTTTTGAGTGCGATTTGTGCAAGCTGATAAACAATTGGCCCTTCAATGTTCGCGAGTCCTTTATCGGCAACAGTGCGAAGTCCAGTGAGCTTCGCTTCTCCAGCAGCATATTTTTTTTCTGTTATATCTTGAACAGCAGTGGCATAAAGCTGTGGACCATCATGAAGCAAGAAATGTATTTTTGGCATGAGCTCTTTGAGAGGCATTCTCTTTGCAGCTGCGCAATCCATCCATTGTAAAATATCTGCAACATATGCTTCTCCTTCTGTTTTTGTTGGAGAACGTGAAACAGGAGTAAATTGCATGTTCGCGAGTCTTGGAGATCCTGCGAGCAGTCCCGCTGCAGCAAAAAATCTTCGCATCTCTTGAGGAGGTTGCTCTATAATAGAAACACCAAGTGCCCGTGCTTCAAGGTAGCCCATTTCATAAGCCAGTAAAAATGTCGCGCGTCTGTCAAATTCATCAGCGAGAATATAGCTTGTTGCGACAACGTCATCAAGGGTTAAGCTATCCTCATTTTCTCGTCGTGTATCACGAAGTTGCACAAGCGCTTCTTCAATTCTATTAGAGGCATTAGGATGTGATTTTGCAATGTCTTCTTTGAAGTAGCTATGCTTTCGAAGTGCGCTCCCCCAGCCCATAAGAGATCCTCTTCGTTCAATATAGTTTCCAAGAAATGCAATCCCTTCTTCTGCTGAAGTTTTGAATAATCGATCGATGACTAATGTATAAAACTCTTGATACGTTTCAGGAACATCTTGGACAAGAGGAGTTTGTGGTGTCGCAGCAGCTTCAGCTTCAAGTCCACTGTCAAACGCAGCCCAATGATCTTGGTCAGCTTGTTTAAAGTCCTTAACCTGATAAGCAGATGTTGCAGATGTTTGTTTAGCCATACTACAAAGAATCATAGTTTCATTTATAAATATTTCGCAATTAACCACTATGGAGTGATGCTTATATAAAAAGCACAGAGCAGCGTTTTACCCTTCAAAAAGAAAAAACAAAAAGTAAAGGGTAAAGGTATGGCAAGAGACAGCAATCATTAAAAGTGCTTCACATAACCTTTAAATAATGACATCAATCGCAATTATAGGCGCAGGGCCTGCGGGAAACTATACAGCATACCTACTCGCAAAAGCAAACTACCACGTCACGATCTACGAAGAACACCTTGAGCCAGGGCTTCCGATTCAATGCACAGGAATTCTCACCAGCGACCTCAAAAATCATCTAGAACTCAGTGATGAATATATTGTCAACAGAATGAAGAGCGTCAAAGTTTTTGCGCCAGATGGCACAGTGTTCGAAACAAAAAATGATGACATTATTGTCTGCCGGCATAAGTTTGACAACTACATCCTAAAAAAAGCAATCGCAGCAGGAGCAACAATAGAGAAAGGAACAAAGTTCATCAGTTACAATAACGAAACAAAAGAAATCCTCATCAAAAATAAAGAAGGAGAAAAGAAAGTCAAGACAGATATTCTTATCGGTGCAGATGGGCCAAACAGCAAAGTCTCAAAAATAATCAACGAAGAAATCCTAAAACAGTATCCAACACCAATGTATTATGGTGCGCAGGCAACAGTAAAAGGAAACTTTGAGCCAAATACCTATCATGTCTATCTCGGAAGTATCTGTCCAGAATTTTTCCTGTGGGTAGTGCCAGAAAACAAAATGCACGCAAGAATTGGTCTTGCGACAAAAGAAACACCAAACATCTATTTCAAAAAAGCGATGGAAAGACTTGGTCATACAGATCTTGATATCACAGACAGACAAGGGGGATTAATTCCGTGTTATAATCCAAAAATAAAAGTACAAAAGAACAATATCTATCTTATCGGCGATGCAGCAACGATTATCAAATCAACAACAGGAGGCGGAATTATTCCGCATCTCGAAGCAGCAAAAATTCTTGCAGACTGCATCATAAAGAATAAAGATTTTAACAAAGAACTAAAAAGAAAAAAATTATGGCTTCATTTATTCATCAGAAAATTCCTCGATCAATTTTCAGATGAAGAATACAATGATCTCATCAAAATGCTCAATAATTCAAGTGCAAATGCAGTGATGGAAAAGTATACGCGAGATAATCTTCTCCAATTAATATCTCATCTCATTATGGAAAATCCGCAATTTATTTTCTTTGGGATGAAGCACGTGAAAAAGATGTGGAAAGCGGTTTGACTATAAGCTTCATCACTCATCAACTTCAGAATACACGCACCAGAAAAACAAAGAATCGCTCAGTAAAGACCACATACACAATTTATCCATTCTCTTAATAAAAAAATAGATTAGGGATTCAAAAGCAATTAGGCGAATCTAAACAAACTCTAAATAAGTAAAGTGGTGGAGCACTCTTTTCAACAACCTTTATAAAAACCCAACTTTTTCACTTCTGAGGGTGGGATGAGTGGGTGAAGAAACAAAAGAAGACATTTCTATTGACTTTGGAAAAATTGCGCTAAAAATATGGACGTGGTGCAAAGCAAATTATCTCATTTTCCTTATTCTTATTCCAATTCTCTTGAGTATTTATATTAGGATCCAACCAGTCTACTTGCCAGCAATCGACAATGCTGCAGAAGCAAACATTCGTTCATCAATCCAACAATCAATTACAGATCAGGTTAATGCGCAGTATCCAAATCTTCCAGAAGAAAACAAGCAAAAAATTGTCCAGCAGCAGCTTGATACAATTTATGCAGCAGGGACAATAGATTATATGGGGCAGCAAATTGCAATAGAAGAGCTCGTAAAACAAAATGCGCAGCAGCTTAAAGCGCAATTTCAGGATGAATCTGGATTAACGTATCTTGGAGAAATTGATCCATGGTACTTTTATAGATTAGCAGAAAATTATCTGGAGCATGGCTATGAAGGAGATGTTGAAATTAATGGAAGATATTATGATACGCACCAAATGGGAGGAACCCCGCGAGAATTGCTGGGGGGAGAAACAAGTAAATTACCACACTTCCACGTTATGGTTGAAGTGTATTTATACAAAATAATTTCTACCTTTGTGCCAAACATCCGCCTGATGACTGTTGTCTATTTCTTGCCAGTGCTTCTTGCGGCGTTAGCAGTAGTTCCAGCATTTTTCCTCGTTAGAAAAGTCGCAGGAAATATGGGTGCGTTTGTCGCAGCGACAATTATTGCAGTGCATCCTGCGTTTATTGGAAGAACAATTGCAGGATTTTCAGACACAGATGGATACAACGTTCTTTTCCCGTTACTTATCATGTGGATATTCATTGAAGCGTTAGAAGCACAGAATTGGAAGAAAGCGCTGGGTCTGGGCGCGCTTGGCGGAGTTATTGTTGGAATATTTAGTTACACCTGGGGTGGCTGGTGGTACATTTATGATTTCCTTTTGGGAGTATGTTTCATCTCATTATGGTATGTGTTTGTGAAAAAATATATCCAAGGAAAAGAACGCAACCAAAAGATTGTGTGGATTATTGGTGCCATCCTACTTGCACCGCTGTTTGTTGTTGGTGCTGCAGTAAAAACAGGGCTGGAAATGATAAAGAAAAAACAGGTTGCAGAGGAAGAACAAAAATTGCTTCTCGCCATTATTATTTTTATTGTATGCTGTGGTCTTTTCGTCACCCTTTTCTCAAGTTTCAAGATATTTGTCAATGCAGTAAAAGAACCATTGACATTCTCGACAATTAAGGAAGTAGGGGTTATCAAAATCTGGCCGAATGTTTTAACAACAGTTGCGGAGTTCAATCCTGCATCGCTGTCAGAAATAATTGGATCAGTAAGTTTTGGGCAAGGGATTCTTCTTCTTCTTGCATTATTAGGAATAGGCTATGCACTTTTTGAGCGAGCAATTATTGAAAAAGAACAGGAATGGATGCTTGCTACTGGCCTTGTCTGGGTTATTGGGCTAACGCTTGCCGGTTCTAAAATTACTTCCCCTCTCATGTTTACAGTTCTTCTTTTTGCTCCATTGAGCTACCTCATCTACAAAAATGTCTCCTTTGCAACAATATATTTTGTGGGTGTTTCTATGTGGTATGCGGCAATCACTAAGTGGATTCCGCATTTAAATGGGACATTATTTTTCTTTTTTTTCCTTCTTGGAATTCCACTTGCAGTAGGAGTCGTTTATGCGCTGCTTGAAGAACAGAAAGCTGATATGAAATATGCCGTTTTGTTGTTCATCTGGTTTATCGGTACTATTTATGCGAGCACGCAAGGAGTTCGTTTCGTGATGATTCTTATGCCTGCGTTTGCAGTTGCGTGTGGTTTTGGAGTTTCCTTTGTCTATCGAATTTGGACAGATGTCATTGTAGATGTAATAAAGATTCAAGTAAAATATGTTAAGGCTGTACTGATTGTAGGAGTTGCAATTCTTCTTTTTATTCCTATTGGTGTAGGGTATTCGTTAGGAAGCCAGCAGATGCCGTTGATTAATGATGGCTGGTATAACGCCTTAGCAAAAATTAATCAAGAGGCAGCGCCAGATGCGATTGTAAATTCCTGGTGGGACTTTGGTCATTGGTTTAAGGCGATTGCAGATCGTGCAGTCACTTTTGATGGTGGTTCGCAGGATACGCCGCAGGCACACTGGATTGGAAAAGTATTATTAACAGACAATGAACAAGAAGCAATTGGAATTCTGCGCATGTTAGATTGTGGAGGAAATAGTGCGTATGATAGTATCTACAAAAAGCTAAACAATTCCTATAAGACAATCACGCTGACAAAAGAAATCATTCTGCTTTCAGAAGAAGATGCAAAAAAAACATTAACAGAAAATGGTTTCACTGAAGAAGAAATAAAGACAGTAGTATTATACACCCATTGTGCACCACCAGAAAACTACTTTATCACCAGTCAGGATATGGTTGCAAAATCAGGGGTCTGGGCACACTTTGGGTCATGGAATTTTGAGCGCGCGTATATTGTAAATGTTGCAAATAGTTATGAAAAAGAAGAAGCGCTTGCAATAATTGAAGCAGATATTGGTCTCTCTCCAGAAGAAGCGGAAAAATTATATCAAGAAGCGATAACGAGTGATCCGAATAATTGGATTACAGGTTGGCCATCCTATGTGACAATGCCGCAGGGATGTTGGCAGGAAAAAGGAATGTTGTTATGTAGCTCTGGTGTTATGGTTAATCTAACGACAGGAGATGCAGGAGTGATGACCAGCGATGGGAACAAGCATCCGCAGAAATTACTCTATATTGCGCCAGATGGGTCGTTTAATACAACAGACTTTAGCAATACGAGTGATGTCCTTATTTCAGCTGATGGTCGATCCTCTTATAGTGCGGGAATTATTCCTTCAGGAACAAGCTTCACGGGATTTTTTATGGACTCGCAGTTATTAGAGAGTATGTTCACAAAATTATTTTTTTACAAAGGCAATGGATTGGAGTGCTTTGATTTGTTTGAAGAGCAGCATACAGTGACTGGAGAAACAATTTATGTCTGGAAAGTGGATTGGTCATGCAGTTCAGCGAATGAAGTGTTTGTACAGCAGGAAGTAGTTGAAGTACCTGGAGAAGAATCTTCTGCAGAAACAACAGAAGAAGAAACAACAGAAGATAGCACAAAATGAAAGCAATTAATTTCTTCAAATCATTGCAATGGCAGGACAAAGCAATTTGTATCATCATTCTTATTTTTGTAATCTTCTATGGCATTCTTTTTTCTAGTTTCAACCAATTCCCGTCAGAATATTATGGAGGAGATCATTATGCGCATTTCGCATCAGCGCTAAAGATCTATAACACATACAATCCATTTATCAGCGCGCAGTACGCAGGAGAACTTCAACACTATCCGTGGCTTACCTCATTTTTGATAGCAGTGGTTGCAAAAATATCATTCACAGACATATTTATGATTGGAATATATTTTCCAATTCTTATTCTTATTGCGACAATCATAATAACTTATGTCTTCGGTAATCTTTATTTTGAAAACAAGACATGGGCGTTGCTGCTTGCTTTAACTTGGGCAGTCCAGCTTGTTCCATCATTTCATCCGTCAGAGTTTGCGAAGCAGTTGATGATTCCATTGCTTGCGCTTTTTGCGCTTCTCCTCTATCAGCTTGATAAAGAATCATCAAACAAGAAAGCAATTATCGCGGGAGTTATCTTTGGTCTTGCAGGACTGCAACATCTAGTTACTTTTATTGTTGCGGGAATAGTATTTTTATTCATCCTTATACAGAAAATATTTTCAGGAGCTTTTAGAGCAGATAATGCACTAAGAAAAAAATGGGGTGTTATATTTTGTATAGGCATTGCGATTGCGATGTTATTTTGGGCACCATTACTCCTAAAGTATCAAGGAAATACACTAAATGATTGGCAGATTTATACATCAGATTCGGTCATGCCAAAAGAAGAAGCAGTTCGTGCATTGTTTTATAATTTTGTTTCAGAAGCAGGTATGTGGACTGTATCGACAATCGTATTTGTTGTCGCATTTGGAGCATTTCTCTGGTATGGAATAAAAAATAGGGAAACAAAATTGTTCATCCCGCTGTTACTTTTTATTGCAGCATTGCTGGGGTATATTCATCCATACTTTACCTATCCTTCATTAGGCATCAGTCTTGGATATTACAGGTTTCCGATTGCACTTGTTTTTGTCAAACATCTTATTTTGATAACTGGTTTCTATTATATATGGATGCAAGCAGAAAAAAATACAGAAAATCCATTTTATAAAAAAGCAATCAGTGCATTTGTTATTCTCGCATGTACTGTTGTTGCGGCACTTTTTTTTATCAATCTCATAGAGGAATACAAACTATCAGACAGATATCAATATGCAACAGAAGAGAGTGAAAAAATAAAAGCATATAATGCTCTGCGAGAATATCTGGACGAAACAGGAGTGATCACAGAGGAGGATGTCGTGATCACGACGCATCCTGATGTAGGTTTTTTCTTTAATGCAATGACAGGAAAAAATGTAATGACAACACGAGTCACACATGGTTCACCGTTTGTAGATCACAATGAGCGAACTGCAGATATGGCAGTTATTTTGTTTGGAACAAACAGAACAAAAGCAAAAGAGCTCATCAAAGAATATCATGTGACATATGCATTCTTAGAAACCCAAAATCTCAATTTTAAGGCATTATGTAATCAACGCTGGAATGAAACAGTGTATGGAAAAAAAGAGGACAAAACAACAGCAGCGTATTGGTGCTTACAAACAGATCCAGTGTACAAAGAGTATCTTGAGGAAAATGGAATTGAGACAGCAACTGCAAAGGTTCGTTTAGCCGCAGGAGACACAGATGTCCCGCTAAAAAAAGTTCTTGTTGTGGAACAGGAAGATATTATATTAAAGATGGAAACAGTCTATCAGTACTTTGATAAGGATGGAAATTTAGTCGTGGAATTATATAAAGTGATGGAATAAAGAAATCCAGAACATGCATAAGTTTTATAAGAAGAAGCAGGATAATGACACGAGAGTAAGGCGAAGAATATGCAGCAGAAAGAAAAAAAAGAACAGCAGAATGATTCTATTTGGATAGTTATTGCAGGCTATAATGAAGAAAAAAGAATTGGCACAGTTATTCTTGATCTCAAAAAGAATAATTACCATAATATTGTTGTTGTTGATGATGGATCAAAAGACAGAACAAGCGAAAGTGCAGCGGATGCAGGTGCTATTGTTCTGCGCCACGTGATTAATAGAGGACAGGGTGCGGCATTGAAAACAGGAATGGACTTTGCAGTAAAAAATAATGCAGAAATCATTGTGACATTTGATGCAGATGGGCAGCATCATGCAGAAGAGATTCCACGATTAACAAGTCCAATAATAAATGGAGAAGTTGATGCATGTCTTGGTTCAAGATTTCTTGATACAAGCTCTAATGTTTCCTGGCATCGAAAAGTAGTATTAAAAGGCGGTGCATGGATTATATGGCTTTTCTACGGAATTCGATTAACCGATTCGCACAATGGCTTTCGCGCGATAAAAAAGGAAGCAGTACAAAAACTTGAATTTAAAGCAGATAGGATGGAGCATGCGTCAGAGATTGTAGAACAAATAGGAAAACAGAATGTTCGATATAAAGAAATTCCTGTAACAATAACATATACAGATTATTCAGTGCAGAAAGGACAAAGTTCATTGGCAGCATTTGGTATTTTGTGGAATATGATCAAAAGTAAGGTGTTAAAATGAGTATTGGGATAGAAGCACTTGGAGAGTTTGGGATGCTCCAAATTATAGGTATTTTATTTGCAGTCTTCGCACTCAGTAGAGCAGTATTGCGCTATAAAGATCATAGCATTAAAACAAATGAGCTTGTTTTCTGGACAGTAATTTGGGGAGGAGTTATTTGTGTTGCAATATTCCCAAGTATCTTTGTCACGCTTTCAAAATTTTTAGGTATTGGAAGAGGAGTTGACACATTAATTTATACTGGAATGATTATTCTCTTTTATCTTCTTTTTAGGATGTATGTTAAAGTAGAAGCGCAGCAAAGAGAGATGACAAAACTGGTGCGGGAAATTGCCATCCAAAACCCGGTGCAGAAAAAGCAAAAATAAGCAAAAGATGATCCAGCATGACAGCGAAAAAATATTGTCTTCTCAGTTTACTTCTTCTCTCGATTCTTTCAGGTCTTCTTTATTATAATACAGTTTTAGTGGACACACAGGCATATGTCCCTTCAACATATTATTTGCAAGGAAAAATATTAGGTGATGATGATACAGAGCGTGTTTTGCAGAGTTATGCGTTCAAAAGGCCAGTAGAAATTATGGCAGCAGCACTGCTTGAGCCGTTGGTTGGTGTTCGTCATGCATATAGTCTTTTGAATATGCTGATTTTTGCAGCAACAACGATTCTTTTTTATTACTATTTGAAAGAATTCTTTAAAAATCATGAGCAGAAAGAAAATCTTGCATATATTGGAGCAGCACTGTGTGCAGTCTCTCTCCCGCTTATCCTCTATGCAACGAGAGTGTTAGTAGATGGAGCAGGATACTTGACGCTGGTGTTGGGACTTCTTCTTATCGAATGGATCTTTGAAAGAAAAGAAATAGAGTGGTATCATTCTTGTTTTGTTGGTTTTATCGTTGGCATGTTCCTTCTCGTGCGAGATTCAGTCGTCATACTGATTCCTTATTTTGGTTTGCGGTATCTTCATTATATATATATAAACAAAGAGCTGAAGAGACAAAAAATCTGGAAAGCATGCGCTGTTCTTTTCCCATTCGTAATTCTTTTACCCATGCCAGAAATCATATTTATGTGGTACTATAATGTCGGTTCTGTACTTTCTGGAAAAGCAGCAGCGATTACTGCAGGAAAATATTCTCTTTTGGGGTGGCTGAAATTCATTATTGTCCATGGTGCTGCGTTCCATGTTGCATACATACTCGCATATTTTGGCTGGAAACACGAGCAGGATAGTGCAAGAAAACGATTTTATGTGCTTTACGGAATATGTGCATTTATATACATCATAGGAATCCAGCTTGTTGCGCTAACTTCTCCACGATTTACGATGGTCTTATTCCCAGTTCTTTTACCGCTTGCAGCAACAGGGATTATTTCTCTTGCAGAAAAATGGAAAAATACTATTGCTATTCACAAGACAATCATCTGTTGTATTTTTATTTATGCAATAATCTCGTTCCTTGGTGCATGGCTCTATCCAAGCAGAACATTAATTCTGGAAGATGCTGGTGGTAATGCGGTGATCAACGCAGTTCTTGAGGAAATCAAACTAAAACTGGGAGTGTTCTGATAATGATCAATGAAAATCAAGAACATCGAGCAGTTGTAAAATTCTTCTTTTGGTCAGTATTAATCATCCTTATAATTATCACCCTAATCACATTAAAAACAAAATATAGTGACGAGAAAGAATTTGAAATGTATGCAGCACAAGCCGAAGAAGAAAACAACCCAATTCTCTGCGAAAACATTAAAAATCTCCGCTTATCCTCGCAGTGTTATAGTATTTTTGTCAGCCAAGGGTATGATTGCACAGGTCAAGAGCCATGGTCTGATGCCTGCCTTATTGCACAGGGTGTCTTTTTGAAAGACGATTTATTTTGTGACATAGTGTTTACAGGAACAAAAGTTCCGGAAAATCTGGAATGCAGAGTCAGCGTATTTATAGAGAGGTACACAAATGAAGGTCTCCGTGATTGTTGTCACATTGAATGAAGAGAAGAATATTTCTCACTGTCTTGAATCATTGCTCAAGCAAGATATTCCTAAAGAAAGCTACGAAGTTTTTATCATAGATGGCGGTTCAAAAGATGCAACACAAGCGATGGTGAAAAAAGCACAAGAGCAGCATGCAAATCTTCATCTCCACGTCAAAGAAAAAGGATCCATTACAGAATGCAGAAATATTGGTATAAAAAATGCAAAGCATGATTTCGTTGCGTTTACCGATGCAGATTGCATTGTGCCAAGTGATTGGTTGCGACGATTGCATCGCGGATTTTCCAGACATGCAATTGCAAACTCCTTGTTTGCAGGGGTTGGCGGTGCAAATATTCCTCCAAAAGATGCGACAGTATTTCAGGAAGCGATTGGGATTGCGTTCAATTCATTACTTGGTTCATTGGGAAGTATTCAGGCGCAGCCAATGAAAGAGAATAAACCTATGTTCAGTATTTCTTGTGCAAATTCTTTATACCAGAAAAAAGCGCTTCTTGATGTGGGCATGTTCTCTGAAGAGTTAGGGAATCAGGGAGAAGACTGGGATCTTGGCGCGAAGCTGAAAAAGAAAGGTTACATTGTCTACGGAATTCACGATTCATTTGTTTGGCATAATTTTCGTGCAACGCCAAAAGCGTTCTGGAAGAATATGGTGTTTTATGGAGATGGCAGAGTACGGTTGATGAAAAAGCATCCTGATTTGATTAAGGGAAAATATCTGCTTCCGTTATTTTTCATTCCAGTGTTTGTTATTTCAGGCATTACGCATTTCTGGACAAAGAATTTCTGGCTGCTTGTGCCATATTTGTATTTCCCGTTTATTTTGTTGTATAGTCTTCTCATTGCAGTCAAGCAAGACAAGTCAGCACGATTTCTGCATGTTTTTCTTGCATTCCTTATCCAGCATTTTGGCTATGCATGGGGAGAATTGAAAGGATTGAGATGGCTGGTCAAATAATGAAAAAAATAGTTTTTAGTGGGAAAATATTTCAGATTATAGAAGAGAAAAAAGGGACAACAACGTTTGAGTTTGCAAAAAGATCACCAGGAGTTAGACTTCTCATCACAAATGGAGAAAAAATGCTTCTCACAAAAGAATTTCGTGCAGAAGTCAATGGATATGATTATCGTCTTCCAGGGGGCAAAGTATTTGATACCATGAAGGAGTATGAAGTTTCCTCTGAGCATCAAATAAAAGAATATTCTTTGAAAGCAGCAATGAAAGAGTGTCTAGAAGAGACAGGCATTGTTCCTAAAAAAATAAAATTAATGGAAACTGCACATGCAGGTGCAACTGTTCTCTGGGATTTATACTATTTTCTTGTTGAAGAATTTGAGCAGCATCCAGAAGGTCAGAAACTGGAAAATGGAGAAGAAATAACCGTTGAGTGGAAATCATTTGAAGAAGTAAAAGAGCTTTGTTTGAAAAAAGGAATACAAGAAGACAGAAGTGTCGCTGTTATTTTACGGTTTATTTTACTGCGAGAGCGTAAAGAGAGCAACTAAAGATTCATTCGTGCTAATAGACAATGGACAACAAAGAAGATGGATACTGGAAAAAGCGAACAGAAAGAACAGAAAAAAGAGACCCAACAGAATTTGCAAAACAGTGCATAGAATTTCTAAAAGATAAATCAAGAAAAACACTGCTCGATCTTGGGTGTGGAGATGGCAGAGACAGTATTTTCTTTGCAAAAAAGAGATATAAAGTAACGGCAGTAGATGTTTCCCCCATTGCATTACAAATTCTAAAGAAAAAAATACATGAAGAAAAAATAACAAACATAAAAATCATAGAACAAAATCTTCAGGATCTTCAATTTCCAGAAAGTTCATTTGACATCATCTACGCGCATTTGAGTCTTCATTATTTTCTTGACGAACAAACAGAGCAAATCTTCAAAATGCTCCATAAGTTGCTCAAGAGAGATGGTTTTCTGTTCATTAAATGTAAATCAACAGAAGATGAAGAGTATGGAGAAGGAAAGGAAGTAGAGAAAAATGTCTTTGTGCGTGAAGAAAATTATGTTCGTCATTTCTTTGATGAAGAATACATGAAACAGAAATTAAGCAACTTCAAAATCATAAAAATGGAAAAAACAAAAGGAAGATACGAAGGATTACAAGGAGAAAAGACCTCGCATTTTATTGAAGCGATTGCGAAAAAATAATCGTTTCATGAGAAGTTCTTCAAAACTTCACTCGTCCATAAACCCCTGCAACTGGATTTGGTACGGGATAAAAGACTTCTCCTGCGACACCAACCTGAAAACGATCAATACTATATCCTGCATGAAGCCGTACTGTTCCTGTACTTAATGCGGGATCTTTTACAGCAAACCAAGTAAAATTCTCTGCTTCAAATGCAAGCGTATGAAGAGAATAAGCTGCAGTGGTTCGCCATTCGATAACAGGATCTTGTTGAAATCTCCAAACAGCTGCAGTGGAAATGGAAAGATCATCTGTTTTGTATGCATATTGAATTCCTGCTTGAGGAGCAACAGCATTGTCTTTGAGAAGAATCTGTCCTGTTGGTTGAAATCCATGCAAAAATGGCAGACCAAAAGATAATTCCTGCATTAATGTTTCTTGAACAGTCCCATCATAACCAACAGTTAATCTGTTTCTAACAAAATAACCAAAATCAAAACCCTCAGCATCCCATGTTCCCCGTGCTTTTGTTTCTGTAAGAACGCCTTTGTTATGGGCAAAAACCTCTTCCTGAACACTACCTCCTGCTTTTGTTTCAGCGTGTGCTACTGTTGTCAAAAGAAGTCCTACCAACCCCGTCATCACTGTATTTCTCATAGTCATTACCTCTGTCATTACTAAACAATAAATAAAGAAAAAGGAGAGTGTTATATAAACATTACCCCCTCATGATGGGGGAGTAATGGAAATATTTAAGTAGGACAACATATTTCTAACTGTATGAACGTTGAGCTCTTAGAATCAATAGGACTAACTAGAGCAGAGATTAAAGTATATTTCGCACTCCTTGAATTGGGTTCTTCGACAACAGGACCAATTGTTGAAAAGTCAGGAGTGTCATCATCAAAGATTTATGAAATTCTAGAAAAATTAATGCAAAAAGGATTAGCAAGTTTTGTCATTGAAGCAGGGATGAAATATTATGAAGCAGCTCAACCTTCTCGTCTTCTTGATTATATGAAAGAAAAGGAAGAGGCATTAACAAAACAAAGACAAGAATTACAGCACATTATTCCAGAACTTGAACTGAAGCAAAAATACTCCAAACATAAATCAGAAGCAACTATATTCAGGGGGCTTAAGGGTGTAAAGACCGCGTATGAAGATATTCTAAACACGTTAAAGTCAGGTGATGAATATTATGTGACAGGAGGGATGTTGCCACACAAAGCGTATTTTGCATTTATAGAAGAGTTTCATAAACGGCGATCAAAAAAAGGAATTAAAGTGAAGATATTATATACGGAGCTTGCAAAAAGTATAGCACATAAAATAAATGATCTTCCAGGAACAAAGATTAAGTTTGCACCAAATCAGTTTCTAGCGTCATGTTTTGTTGTGATGTATAACACGACAACACTGATTACTGTTGCCTCCAAAGATGATCTCACTCTGTTTAAGATAGATAATAAAGGCGTGACAGAATCATTCATTGCGCAATTTATTGCATTGTGGAATCAGAGAACACAAACAATGTATGGTGAAATAGGGATTAAAGCAGTGTGTGATGCAATAATAGAAGAAAATAAAGATTTCTATATTATTGGCGCAAATGGAATGATTATGAAAAAATATAGCTATCTTCTTAGTGAATTAGAAAAGAAAAGAGAGAAAACAGAGATTATACGATATCATTTAGCAGTTGAAAAAACAAGAGGTATGCCAATTAATAAACTTCCAAGAACGAATGTGCGGTATCTCCCAAAGCATTTTGATAGTCCAAATGTTATTTGGGTTTTTGGAGATAAAGTAGCCCATATTTTATGGGAAAGTGATATTGTCATTCTTATTGATGATAGTCGCATCGCAGACGATTATAGAAACTATTTTGATCTTCTTTGGAAAACAGCAAAAATCTAACCTCACCATTCTCCCAATTTCTTCTGTTCTTTCACAACCTTACCACCATACTTTTGCCAGCTTGACCAGCTTTTGCGGAAGAAATCATATTTATCCCAGTAATCGCGTAAGAATGCAATAGTTTTTGGATCGCTCGGGTATCCGCTGCCAAAGTCAATTCCTGTTTGGTGACGTATCTTTTCAATTTCAGTATCTCGAGTGACTTTTGCGAGAATAGATGCGGCAGAACAAATAGCGTATGTTGCGTCTGCTTTGTGTTCGCAAACAAGTTGAACCTTTTTGTTCACCAGTTTATTTCGCAGATAAGAAGCGTATGCGGTAATGTTCGTACTTGGGCAGTCAACATACGCAGTGTTTGGATTTAGTTTGTTCAAAATTTCTGCGCTCTTTACTGCTTCAAGCCAATTAAGATTCATACCAGTAGTAGAAAGAACAGATTCATCAATGATAAAAGGGGGAACAATAAGAATTTCATATGATTGCAATGCGTTGATGAGTTGAGAATACATTCTCTTTCGTTGGTCTGGACTAAGAAGTTTGGAATCTTTGACTCCAATCCTCTCCAGAATCTCAACATTTTCCTGAGCAATAGTTGCACCAGCGATAACAAGCGGTCCAATAACAGGTCCTCTTCCTGCTTCGTCAATGCCGCAAATGAGTGCCATGAATATATACACTTTGCCTTGTTTAAAAAAGTTGTGAGAGAAAGAGATTTCCTCCAAAAAATAACAACAATGGCGCCGACACGACGGGGGTTGTCCCACAGCCTTTAACAAAGCCTGGAGAAAGGTGATGTGGCTTTGCAGCCACATATCGCAACCATGCGGAAAAGCCAAAAGGTTGCGACGTGGAGCTTCATGCTCCACCTTGCGTGTCAACCGAGCGTAACCAGTTGCGGGGTGTCGCGTAGGACAAAATTCTTCGAATTTTGTCCGTAGGCCGCCTTTGTTGTTGTTATTTTTTGCAAATAAAACTTCTCATCTAAATTTTTTAAATAGAATCTTCACCCTCGCAAACTATATAAACCGACAAAGCATAAAAAAACACAAATGAAACAAAAAAGAGGGCAGGTTACTGTATTCATAATTTTAGGTCTCATCCTTCTTCTCAGTGCAGGCATTTTTCTCTACTATGCAAGCCAGGCTGCTGAAGAAATTCAAGAGATTCCGGAAACAATTGACGCAGCATCATTAACAGAGTATACAGAATCTTGTCTCGAAGCAGTTGGAGAAGAAGTGATCACAAAAGTAGCTCTCCAAGGCGGCATGTACACTCCTATTTATTACAAAACGTATGAAAATAATTCAGTAGAATATTGGTGTTATGGAGAAGGAACTCAGCAGTGTGTTAACGCAGTTATCAGTTCAGACGCAATCGCAGATCAAATTCTTTATGGAATCAGAGAAGAAATAGACAGCTGCTTAAATTTCCAAATATTTGAAGAGCAAGGATACAAAATCACAAAAGGCATTTTTGAAGGAACAGCAACAATTACTGATGATGCGGTAGAATTGCAAATTACCTATCCGCTCAAAGTAGCAAAAGATGGCGAAACAACAACAGTAGAAAATTTCCATGCGACAAGTACAGTGCCATTAGGAGAGATACAAAACATTGCACGGCTCATAATCAACAAAGAGAGTACAGAAGGATATTTTGACATAACAAGTTACATGATAACTCATACGCAAATCCATATCGCACGGGCAAAACCATATCCTTCAACAATATACGCGATACAAAAACAAGGGTCATCTTTCGTACTTCAAGTCGCAATGCAGGGAATTGATACAGTGGAAAATCCAGGAGAAATCCGTTTTGGTGCACAAGAACCAATCTATGGCTGTTGTTATGTTGGTCTTGAGCAAAGTTGTTATGCAAATACGCCAAGCACTGTTTGCGAGGAAAAAAATGGTGTTTATGAAACAGCGCCATGCACGTGTAATGATGCTGCAGCAGAACAACAAGATGAAGAAGCGCTCTGCAATGGTGGAGAATGTCGAAACTGTGGAACGTATAGACATGGAGAAAGTTGGTGTGGGTATGATGCAGAAACAGGACAAGGAAAAGATGTCGTTGGAAGCAGGCATGTTCTTTACTCTTGCATTAACGGAGAAACTATCACTGATGCATGCAGAGATTATCGAGAAGAGATTTGTATCGAAGGACAAGCGCTGATAAATGGAAGATCTGGAACAACAGCAGTGTGCAGACCAAACCGTTGGCAGGATTGCAGTCAGTGTACAACAGCATCTTGTTGTGAAAATACAGAAGAACGGGATTGTTATTGGAATGAAGCGCTTCAACCAATAACTGAAGAAGAAAGCAACAGCGAAGCAACAGCGCAAACACAATGCACACCCTATGTTCCTCCAGGATTTAAATTCTGGAATTATAATGGTATAGAAGTGTGCAGCAGGGCAAATACAGAAAAAACATGTTCTGGCTTATTCTGCGAACAGGAATGGATTGATGCAGCAGCAATCTCTTGTGACAGTCAGGGCGATTGTGGAAATAGTCAAAACATCATGTTCAAAACAACAGAGGCAGGATTTTTTGAGTCAAATTTTAAGTATAACCCAAGCGATGATATAGACGAAGTTCAAGAAGACGCCGAACCAATCACCATATTGCCAAGAAACGTCCAAGTCCAAAATAATCTGCTTGGCTCTCCAGTGGAAGAAACAGCAGACATTTTTGTGGAGATGATCAGTACAGCATATCAGTTTGTCAATCAGTGGGTTGGCGTCACTGTTCCAAATTATTTGAATCCATTTACAAAAAAACCAAAAATAGAAGTAACAGAAATGACATTCTGTAGTGTCTGGCAAGCGCCAAAGACAGGAGAAAGCTGTACACAATGTGCTGAAGGGACACCATGTACAGAATACAAATGTAAAAGTCTTGGCAAAAAGTGTGTTTATGAAGAGGAAAGTGGTTTCCCTATTTGTCGTGCACGATCAGGGAAAGAAGAAAAAAATATTATTATCACGTTTGATCAATCACAACTCAGCGCAGGATACACTGCAGAAGAAAAGACATTACAAATAGAAACAGCACAATATCATGGCTATAAAATAACGCCAGCAATTGCTCCCTACAAACTGTTCTCAGTAGGCATACAAACAAATGAAGAAACAATTTGTCATTTAGATTATCTACCACGAGTAGATATATTTGATGCGCCAGTGTTTGTGATGGGCGCTCCAGTGTATACAACAACACATACACTGACGATGAGAACGCCACCGAGAATGGAAATTCCCGAGAAAGTAAAAGATGGATTAAATCTCACAACAGCAGAGCAGATGATCACTGCATTGGAAGAGCCAGAATCGCTGCTTGAAAATTATGAAGAAAAATTCCCTGCTGTCTTTGATGTCTACAATACTGCGACGGGAGATGATCTCGCGGATGTTCTTGATCCGTATGTTGATGAGATTCATGATATGATTGCAAGTATAGGCGCGTCCTATCCTATATACAAAAATCTCTCCATTACTGTGATGGACAAGTTTGATAGTGGCGGCTATTATTTGTTCGTCAGTTGCGAAGACAGATATGGAAATACAGAAACAGAAGAACTCTTTATTGAGCTAAACATAGCAAATGCAACAGAAGATACAGCTGCGCCAGTGATAGTTACAACAGCACCAGAAGAGAGTTCTTTTATTGGAAGCGAGCAGGGAATCACACCTGTCTACATCTACACAGATGAGCCAGCAGATTGTAAATATGATTATAGCGACAGTGACTATGGTGCCATGGAATATGCGCTGAGCTGTAAAAATAAACCATACGATTTTGTGGGCATTGCAGGAGGAAGTTATTTGTGCACAACAACACTCGCGACAATAACAGACACCACAATATACATCCGCTGTGCAGACAATCCAGAGAACAAAAACACCTATCTTGTGGGCATTCAGTCATCAAATACCTCCGGAATGGGAAGTCAAATTTATTCAGAAGCAATCCCTGAAGAAACAGAAAATCCATCAGAAGAATATAGGGGATACATTAATGTGACAGATGTTCCAGAAGAAAATAGAAGCATTATTTTTGTGAGTGCAGCATTATTGTCAGAGACAAAGCCAACAGTGTTTAATGTCTCATTAGGAGCAGCAACATTGACGTTCTTCTCTGATACAGAAGGAAGTTGCACAATGAAAAATGAAACAACCGAAACAGCGATGGCATGCACAAAAACAGAAGAAGCGAGTAGAAATCTTGGCGAGTACGAGTGCACAACAACAGTGGCAATGGCGCAAAATACAGAAATGAATGAAACAGAACCAGTGCAATATTATGAGATCAGTTGCTACAATCAGGAAAAAGAACAAAATATTGCAACCTCTTCAACAATATATTCTTTAAAAAAATCAAGTGGTTTAGAGATTATAACCGTCAGTCCAAAAGACAATGAAGAAGTAGAACAAGACACTGCGCTGACAGTAACAACAACAGAAAGTGATAGTATTTCCTGTGGGTATGCAGCGTATGGTTCTTTGGAGTATTTGGAAATGACTCAAGTGACAGAGAGTGCGTTTAGAGCAAATCTGAAAGCATTGGAACAAGGCTATAACGCAGTCACCGTTGTCTGTGAGGACGAATATGGAAATAGTGCAGAAAGAACAGCTTCTTTCTATGTGAGTAAGTAGCTGCGTAGAAATCCATCTAAACACAGTTTAGAAGATCAATTCCTTGATTCTGATGCCTATTTTTTCGCCGCCGCACAACGCTCACTCTTCTTATTTCTCACCCCCTTGTTCCCATCAAGGGGGGAGAGAAATAAGGAAGAAAAACAAAAAGAGTAAGAAGAACGGCGGCAAAAAATATAGTAATACTGGTTATAGGGATTTCTACGCAGCCAAGCAAGTGAAAAATTTAAAAGGAGCATAATCATCCTTCTTTGTATGTCAAGTACTTTCTTTGTAGGAAAAAACATCCTCGTCACAGGGGGAAGTGGCTTTGTAGGAAGTCATTTTGTGGAAAAGCTTGTCGCTGTAGGTGCGAATGTCACAGTACCGTATAGGAACAAGAAAAAGGCAGAAAAAAATCTAAAACATGTTCTTACAAAAATAGAGCTTGTGGAAGGAAATTTGTACGATACAGAATTCTGTCAGAATATAACAAATGGAAAAGACATTGTTTGTCACCTTGCTGCAGATGTAGGTGGCATCCATTATAATGTTGCACATCCAGGAACAATTTTCAAGGAAAATCTAAGTGCGTTTATGAACATTTTAGAAGCAGCAAGAAAAAATAATGTGAAGCGATTTCTCACCGTCAGTTCTGCGTGTGTCTATTCAAAAGAGTGCACCATACCAACGCCAGAAGCAGAAGGATTTAAAGATGTTCCTGAACAGAACAATGAAGGGTATGGCTGGGCAAAGCGAATGGAAGAGTTTCTCAGTAGCGCATACGCAAAAGAGTTTGGCATGAAGATTGCAATAGTAAGGCCATCAAATATGTACGGGCCACGAGATAATTTTGAGCCAGAAAAGGCGCATGTTATTCCAAACATTTTAACAAGGATAATGGAGGGAGAGGGCACGCTAACTGTTTTTGGAACAGGAAAACCAACACGGGCATTCCTATACGTCGAAGATTTCTGTGATGGTGCTATGGCTGCAATAGAGCATGCATGCGATGGTGATCCAATAAATATTGGGAGTGATGAAGAAATTTCTATCAAAGCAGTGGTAGAACTTCTCTGCAAGCACACAGGTAAAGCACCGAAAGTAATGTTTGATACCACAAAACCAGATGGGCATATGAGACGTGCAAGCGACATCACAAAAGCAAAAGCAAAATTATATTTCACACCAAAAATTTCCATAGAAGAAGGAATCAAAAAAACAGTAGCATGGTACAAAGAGGAAATGAATAATGGCAGCTGCTAAAGAAGTGAAGCAGAAAGCAACGTTGGTTGTTCTCACGAAAAATGAGATTAATGGAGTCAATGCACTTTTTGACAAAATTCCAATCGAGAGTTTCGAAGATGTTTTTGCAATAGATGGACAATCAAAAGATGGAACAAAAGAATTTATGGAGAAAAGATGGCTCAAAGTCTATACACAGGAAAAACTGGGCCGCGCAGAAGCATTTCGAATGGCAATAGATCTTGCGAAACAGGAACACATTGTATTCTTTAGCCCAGATGGCAATGAAGATCCAAAAGATATCATTCCGCTTGTTTCATTGTTAGGAGAAGACTGCGACATGGCAGTGGGTTCCAGATTTATGAAAGGGGGAAGGAGTGATGATGACGATGTTCCGCTTCCTATAAGAGGATTTGGAAACAAAGGATTTACCCTGATTGCAAATGTGCTATGGCGAGGAAAACTCACCGACTCCATCAATGGGTTTCGTGCAATAAAAAGATCAATATATATGGATCTCAAGCCAGATTCAGAAGGGTTTGGGATTGAATATCAGCTCTCCATTCGTGCGTTAAAGCGAGGATATAAAATAAAAGAAATTCCTACGTATGAAGGAGATAGAATTGGCGGACAAAGTACTGCGCGAACAATTCCAACGGGATTGTATTTTGTGAAACTTCTGCTGCGAGAGATATGGATACGGAATAAATTCTAAAAAAAGTTCTAACAACCTTTATAAAACAAACAACACCCACCTATTATATGAAACGTATTGGTGTGGGCACCGTCACTTTATCAGAACAGGCAAAGAAAAATGTCATGGAAGTCCTAGAAACAGGGCGCCTTTCCTACGGTCCTTTTCTTAAAAAATTAGAAATAGAATTTGCGAAGATGCATCACTCCAAATTTGGGGTCATGAGCAATAGTGGCACAAGCGCACTGCACGTTGCAGTCCAGGCATTAAAAGAACTGCATGGCTGGAAAGATGGAGATGAAATGCTCGTTCCAGCAATCACGTTTGTCGCAACATCAAATGTCGTCATTCATAACAACATGAAACCAGTATTTGTGGATGTAGAAAAAGAATATTATGGAATTGATCCGGAAAAAATAGAGGAAAAAATCACTCAGAGAACACGCGCGATAATTCCTGTCCATTTATTTGGTATGTCCTGCGCGATGGATAAAATCATGGCAATTGCAAGAAAGCATAATCTCAAAGTAATAGAAGATTCCTGTGAAACAATGTATGCAACATATAATGGAAAGATGGTGGGTTCTTTTGGTGACATTGGCTGCTTTTCGACATATATCGCGCATCTCTTAGTGACAGGAGTTGGAGGCATTAATACAACGGATAATCCAGAGTATGCAGTGAAGCTTCGCTCGTTGGTGAATCATGGAAGAGATTCTATTTACATCAGCATTGATGATACGCAAGGAAAATCTGGTGAGGAATTAAAGGAAATTATTGATGGCCGATTTAGGTTCATCAGTGTTGGGCACAGTTTCCGCGTCACAGAAATGGAAGGGGCATTAGGAGTTGCACAGCTAGAAAACCTCCCGCACATAATCGATATACGAAGAAAAAATGCAGCATATCTTATTGAGCGCTTGAAGAAATTTGAGAACCAAATACAGCTTCCGAAAATCCGTCTAGGTGCAGAACATTCATTTATGATGTTCCCGATTGTCCTAAAAAACGAAACAAAACAAAAATTAGTGAATCATTTGGAAAATAATGGCGTTGAAACACGAGAAATGTTGCCATTGATAAATCAGCCTATCTATCAAAAGTTATTTGCAATTGATGAAGCAGACTATCCTGTTGCGAAATGGATCAATGAATCAGGATTTTATATTGGGTGCCATCAGGATGTGACAAAAGAAGAGATGGATTATATTCTTAGAATCTTCTCGGAATACTTTAACTTGTAGCAGTATGTTGTAATTTTATCTTATTGTGAAACTATAAAAAGCATGAGGATTATGTCCAGGTAATGAAAAAAATAAATTATCTCCTATTTACACTAAGTTTTCTTTATATGTTCTTACTGACTGTTGGAATTCCTTTTTATTGGCTTGATTACGTAAACATTTATTTGTTGTCTGGGGAATGGCAGCAAAATTCCTTGACGTATGGAGTTGAGTTTGCATTTCGTCCATTAGAAAATCTGATTCATTTCGTTTTCTTTCATTTATTTGGTCTTGTTGCTACTCCTTTTCGTCTTTTAAAAGCTCTTGCAACAGCGGGTGTTGTTCTTCTTATCTTCTATTTTGTTGAAAAAAATACAGGAGAGAGAAAGATAGCACTCTTTGCAGCTTTTTTTTATCTTACAACATCGACAGTGTTACAAAGTGTTATGCTCATCTATGATTTTGAAATAGTCGTACAGTTTCTCTTATTATGCGGTGTCTATTTCTTCTTCAAAGCATATGAAGCAGAAAAACCAGACTTAAAGAATATACTCCTTTTTATAGTGATAGTAATTCTCGCCATTTTGACAAAAGAGTCTGCAAAAGTATTTGTGGGTGTGATTTTTCTATTTGTTCTTTTGCTGAATGGAAAAAGGCTAAAATATTTTATAGTCCCATCTTTGATTCTTATTTTCTTAGCGGTGAAACCAGGCACAATTTTAGGAGTAGAAAGTTCTTCTTCAAGTTCGCTAATGAATTTTATTTTTTCATGGTTTAGCGTAGGCAACTTTGTCATATTCCTAAAATATCTTGTTCTCTCTTCGTTTGGAGTTCTTGCGGTTCTATCAATACTCTTTTTATTGTATATCCAAGAAAAAAAGATGAGTCTCCTTGAATATCGCGATCTCTTCAAACAGAAAATAGGCGAAAAAGAGAATCAGGTGCTTTTATTTTTTGGTCTATGGTTTCTCGCCACAACTCTATTGACAGCGATTGTTCCGATGGTGGATAAAAGATATGCTGTTGTCCCACTTCTCCCTTTCACTATTTTTTCATTTATGTGTATAGGAAGAGGGTATAGAAGAATCATGTGGAGAAAATGGGTATATCTCCTTTTTATAATTCTTATTTGTGTAACAATTGTTTTCAACATAGGGATGACGCTAAAATATAGGTATGGTTTTGGAAATTTTTTTATTTTATTAGATGAAGCATATACTTTTACAGAAAAAAATTATGAGAGTAGTATATTCTTTTATACCGATTCAATAGCGCATTTCTACAAATTTTTTAATTTAACAACAAATAATGAATATTTTGAATATCACTACTTTAATGCACTCATTTCAGATAATAAAACTGTATTTTTTTATGCGTTGGTAGATAAATTACAAATAAAAGAGCAAAACAAGGCAGCACTAGAAAAGACGTTTTTGAAAGGGCCACAATGCTTCATGTTGTATAAGTTACAAGAAAAAGAAATAACTGAATTTTTATTAGAGAAAAATGAGCAAACGTTCTCTTATACGTTTGCGAAACAAAAGCCGCTCTCCTATTGCAGTGTGAGTATAGAAAAACGATTTTTTATTCCCCAAGAGATAGAAATCACTTTTATAGGAGAAGATAAGAATATCACAACAACAATAAATCCTCCCCTTGGGAAATATAAATCATGCGAATATCTCTGTGCTTCTTCAGGGAATGTGACAAAAGTGGAAGTAAAAGCGAAGCAGACTTTGTTCACGGGATTGTTTAATGAAGTTTATAGTGCAAAATTGCGTGTAATAGAAAAATAGCGGAGAGTGGATTTGAACCACTGGACATGTGTGTGAGGCATTGTCTATTTATTGTCAGATTTAAATATTAGTCTTCTTTAATTGTTTTGTAGAGGTGGTTTTTATGTCGTTACAATGTGTTTCCTGTAAATCGTCTGTTATTGTTAAGTAGGGATTTAGAATCAACAAGTCAGGAAAGAAACAAACTCTTAGACCTCATAAAATACAGGGCAAAGATGCTTCTGACAAAGAGATGACAATGTCCCAAGAACAATAACCTTTTAAAGAATCTTTGCATTCCTAAGGCAGAGATAATGAAAAAGGACATTGTAGGAAAGAAACAGAAAATATCTGTCGTTGCAGTCAATTTGAATGAAGAGCATACCATTAAAGAAGTTCTCACAAATATTCCAGCGTATGTGGACGAAATTCTGGTGATAGATGGGCATTCAAAGGACAAGAGTCCGGACATTGCAAAAGAGCTTGGTTTTCGAGTTATTCTGCAGGAAGGAAAAGGAAGAGGCGCAGCATTCAAAACAGGGTTCAGATATGCACAAGGAGACATTATTGTTATGCTGAGTACAGATGGCAATGAGCGCTCAGGAGATATAGATAAGCTTGTGAAAAAAATACAGGAAGGATACGATCTCGTGATAGCAACCAGGTTTGGAAAAGGAAAAAGTCATGATATAACTCCAATACGAAAAATAGGAAACTGGGGCCTTACGCAACTGATTAACATAGGGGCAGGAATATCTATTGTGGATAGTCAGAATGGATTTCGTGCAATAAGAAAACAGGCACTGGATCAGATGAATATCTCTGCAAATGGTTTTGACATTGAAGCAGAGATGACGATGAGAGCAGGAAAGCTCAAACTCCACATTGCCGAAATCCCTACTATAGAAGATGAGCGTGCATTTGGGGACTCTCATCTACGAACATTTAGAGATGGATTTATCATATTCAAAAGAATTCTAAAAGAGTGGGTAAATAAACCTCCATACAACAAAAATAATAGGGAACAAGATGGATGATAGAACGAAATATGAAGATAGAGCAGCATTGACAAAACTTCCATTGTTTTACCTCGTGTTAATCCTCTTTATTGCATTGTTTCTTCGCTTTTTTTTGTTTCGTACAGGGGAAACAATAAGCAGCAGTGATGAGATTCTTCTGTATGAATATTCGTTAAAACCTGTATATGCTTTTTATTCAGGAAATTTTGAGATCGCAACAACAGAGCTTTTTAGATTCTTTAATTTCGCGTGGGGTTGGGGCACAATTATGTTTAGCACAATGTGCGTTTTCTTTTTATCGTTTTTTGGCATTCCTCTGACAGAAGTAACGATAAATGTTCCCTATATTATGGTAGGTCTTGCAACAATTATTGTTGCATATCACGTTGCAAAAGAAATAATAAATCCATGGTATGCACTTGTTGTGTCGCTTCTTATTGCAATCATGCCATCTCACGTGGCGTATTCCAGAACTATTGGAGTAAATGGAATTGTAGGGCTGTTCTTCTTTTTGACAACGTTTTATCTATTCATAAAGTATTGTAAAACAGAAAAAGAAAACTTTCTTTTAGGGACCTATCTCATGTTTGGATTTTATTTTATTTCTGATAATCAAGGGTTAGGTATTATCCCTCTATTGCTCTATACAAGCTACATCTATTGTGAAGAAAAAACAATGGTCAAAAGAACTTTTTGTACGATAAAAAAATGCGTATCTTGGAAAGGAATTTCTATCCTGGTAGTGTTTTTGCTTCCTACGATTGTAGGAGCAGGATATTTGTGGATACAAGGTCTTGCAAAAAGTTCCTATCTTAATCTGTTTCACTCAAAGCCATTCATTCCTTCTTTCTATGTTGAGGACACCATTGCTTCAATCATCGCAAACACAGGCGTCATCTTTACCTTGTTCCTTATCTCTGGATTTATCATTTATCTTCTGCTGCTCACCATGAAAAAAGTAAGTAAAGAAAGTACAATATTCTTCATCTGGTTTTTTATATACAGCGTACCATGGTTATTTTTAGTGCCACCAGAATATGTTGATCTGCGAGTGTATAACAACTACACGATTGTTTCTCTTATTTTCTTAACCGTGTATTCTTGTAATTTCCTGGGAAGACAAATAAAGAAAAGGAAAGCATGCTTAGAAAAAAGAGTTGCAGGCGGCTTCCTATTTTTGACAATCTTACTTGTGGTCATAAATAGTATGCTTGTGATTCAGGAAAGTGTTTATGGTTATGATGTTACAATAATAAACCAGCCAAAGCAGGTCTTTGGAGCTGTTGGGGGGAACACAGGGATCAAAGCAGTAGGCTACTTTGTTCGTGAGCATGTTGATGAAGATGCAGCAATTTTTGTTGATGTGGAATCATTTGTTGGTTCGTATTATCTCTCAAGACCAATTATTGGTAATCTTGACCTTGATAGTAACGGTGTAAAGATGCTTCTTGAAAAGACGCCTGAAGATAAGATTTCATATATTTTCTTGAGTAGAGAAAATGCAGATGTATTGAAAGAGATAGTTGCACAAAAAGGGTTTGTGCCATTTGTTTATGCAGTTGAAGAAGATGCAGTTAAAGGGATATTATACCAAAAACGAGGACAAGAGCAAAATATTCCAATAATTATAAGCATAAAAGAATATGATCTCTTATTTGATAAGAAATATGGTCATATGGAAAGCTTGTTTATTGATTTTGGTTAGTGTTTAAGAGGTCTTTTAGTCTCACTTTATTTATACTAATTCTAATTTTGGACACTTTTAGCTGATTATTTTCGAAAAATTTTAGTAAAACAAAGTTTTTGATTTAAAAAGAGGGGGTGAGAGAATTGAGAAAAAAATGGTGGCAGGGTCATACTCTTTGTGTTTGATACTCTCAGCAAATTTTTTGGGAGAATTTTTCCTAAATTCAGCAAGTGCGACATTGTTTGAACGAAGACGTGAAATGAATGGGAGATTATCTTTCATATATAAATCAAAATCCACTTCTCAACAAATTCTTCGACGAACAAGTCAAAGTGTGTCCAAAATGAGAAATAAAAAAAATATAGCGGAGAGTGGATTTGAACCACTGACCTATGGGTCCCTCATTGAACATGAAGAGTTCACATTATGAGCCCATCGGGCACTCCTGACTGCCCTACTCCGCTATGATATGTGGAAAGAACAGGAGATCGTTTATAAATATTATCAAAACATAGGCTAATATGAAACCCTCGAGATTCTGATGAAGATAAACACAATTTCTGTTCCCATTCTGATTAACCTGTCGATGTTGAAAGCAACAACTCTCAAAAATACTTCAATTTTCTGACACTTGTGGTGT
>Ga0247727_10001541_pt1 | contig 54471 bp, 40 predicted proteins | sample WisWelCaveWW1625_FD_202498 | JGI IMG/M metagenome (GOLD analysis project Ga0247727, IMG submission 202498) | Biofilm microbial communities from Wishing Well Cave, Virginia, United States - WW16-25 | ecosystem: Environmental > Aquatic > Deep subsurface > Groundwater > Cave microbial mat | place... | reverse complement strand
CGCTCTTGCGACAAGCCCTACAACGCGAACTCAAGCTTTAAATCGTCGCATTCAGTTCCCGCCCTGTCGGGTAGGAGCCGGACGATTGGAGCCATCTGAAATTTCAACTAAAAAAAGGCTTGACTCATATTTCACTCCTACGGAGTTAAGATCATATTGCGAAATTTATTCTATAAACATTTCAACCCTAGCGGGTTTGGGCAATTCATCCTTAATTTGATGACATGGAATAAAAGCTACGATAAACTGGGTTTAAAATAGTGAAAATCAACTCAAAAAATTTTTGAGCGACGGCCTTGAGGGCGACGCCTCTTGGCTGTGCCCAGCACCATCTTATCGCCCAGCATTAAATGATCAAATAACTCAAATGCCCAAATAATTTATTGTCCGACGCGCACCGCACGAACGTAGTCGTCGTTGCCAACACCGAGCTGGCCGCAATAACCGTAGTTGAAATAGACCACCCACGCCGTGGAGTCACTCGCTTTATCCGCCGTCCAAATGTACCGCTGGTTTTTACCAAACACGGGATTGATATACAAATCACCATTCTTCTCTTGCGGTTCCATCAGCGACATAGCCTCTTCCAGCGTCGGCAAGCGCCAGTCGGCAAAGCGAGCGAAGCTTTGGTGGTTCAAATCACGGATATAATTTTCAGCTTTGTCATAGGTCATGGTTTCTGACGAGCCGGATTGTTGCCACATCAAGCCGGTGGTTTTATCAATCACCATCTTGTTGCCATTGAGTGATTGCTCAACATAGTTATGTGTGATGCCTTTCCCATCTTCATTCCGACGACCGTCATAAAAATTTTTCTCTGCAAGCATTGCCATAACCTGCTCTCCCGAAAGCATCGTCAGTGTTTTTCTGAGTACAACAACTGTTTTGGATACTTTTTTCGGCTCAATCTTGGGGACGGGCGGTTCGGTTTTTAGAACTTTTGGCTTCGGTTTCTGTGTGGTTTTCTTTACTTTTACGATTTTTTGGGGCTCAGTTTTCAGTGGCGTAGGTTCTTTTGTCTCAATCGTTGGCTCCGATTTCGCTAGGGCTGTCTTTTTTTCATCCGTTGCCGGCTTTTTTAATAATCTCGAACTATTCAAATAAATTGCCACAGAAATTTTTTCATCAGTAAGGTCATCTAAAAGCTTTCGGAACTTACTCTCTATCACTGTCAAATTATCCTGTCGCTTTTCGATTAAAGCCATGCCCTGTTCGAATTCGTCAGATGGCAATCTTCCCTCATGATAAAGATTCAGCAGAATACTTTGCTTGTATTCTACGACTTCCTGCCGCTTTTTCTCTGCCCGTCTATCCTCGATATCAGCCTCGCCTCGTTTGGCGCCATCATGATCCGGCACAAGTTTGATGACATTCTGCCATAACTCATAAGCATCATCAAACTTTCCGGTATCATAAAGCGACTGCGCTTGAGCGTGCAATTGCTTCGCCTGCTTTTGGGCGGCGGTTTCATACTGCGTTAAAAATATTTTCCCTTTGACGGAGCCTTTCTGAATGGGATGCATGCTCCCGCCCAGCTTGCGGGCATGCTGAGAGACTTGTTCATAAACATAGTCATACAATTCGTGGATCGTGACCAAGCCATCCTGATCTTTATCGGCAACGCCTTTCAAACCCTCGATGAGATAATGGGTAAACAAGCCATGTCCGATGTCCGGCGTTTCGAGAGAAACTTCATTCACATCGCAGGCCGTCACCACCAACCGACCTTCGCTGGCGAGATCCTCCAAAAATTCAGCAGAGAGCAAATGCCGGCCTTTATATTGCGGGTTCTGAAAGGTGCGGCCGCCGGCTTCGCCGCTGTAACAACTGTCAATGAAGAACATCACCTGCTTGGATTCAATCCAGCCGAAAAATCTCTGAATCTCGTCCATCGAAATGCCGGTGGCGCGAAGATCGTCCAGCTCCGCATCGGCTGGCACGAGATATTTTTCCATCCCGTCGCGCGAGCGGCTCTTGGAATCCATGACCGGCGAGCCGTGTCCGGCAAAATAGATGTAAACCATATCTTGCTCGCTGGCGCGTTTGGGAATTTTCGTGCCAATGGCAGAGCAAATATTGCGCTGGGTCGCTTCTTCATCGAGCAGCAAAATGACGTTGTCAGGCGGAATGCGCCCCAGTTCGGGATCAGTCAAGATTTGATAAACGCCCTCGGCATCGGCGCGGGCAAAGGTCAAATTCGGGATTTTTTGATCCTGATATTCGTTGATGCCGATGATGACGGCGTGGGCATTTTGCCGCCAGTTGCTGGATGAATTCATTTCCTGCATTGATTTAAAAAGCCTTTGAACACGGATGGCGCGGATCGTACGGATGATCACTGATTTTTTGTTTTTGATTTATTCGTATCAACCGTCAAATCTGTAATCCGCGTTCAAAAAAAGAATAGGGACTTTCCGAGAATTTTTTAATGCTTGTTTTATGGCAACGGATCACGGCCCAGTCGGGCCGACTGGGTTACGTCTCCTTCACCCACACTTGTTTGCCCTTAAACACAATGGCCAGCTTGCGAATCTCTTGAATGCCCCGCTCCAAAAGCACGCTGGCATATTTTTTCTCCTCGATCTGTTGAAAGGCTTTAGCAATGGCGCCTTCCTTTGTTTCTCGCCGCTTCGTGTTGATTTTTTTGAATTCGATGATGATTCCCGCGCCGCGCGGATCTTTGGGAATCAGCATGACGTCATATCGGCCAAAGCCCGATTCGGTATTGCTCTTCACTTCATAGCGCCCGGAAAGCCAGACCAACAGCCCGATGACGAAAGCCTGATAGACCTTCTCCGCTTCCGCGCCAAAATCGTGATAACTGAAGATGTTCACTATCATCTCTCGAAAGTACCGCTCGAATTCTTTGACTTCGCCTTTGACCAACGCCTGCAACATCATCTGCAACTTCCGGTTCTCCATCCGGCTCGAAAACCACTGTTGCACGATGCCGAGGTAAGCGCTGCGAACTTCCTGATTGGGAATGACCAGCCGGCATAGTATCTTCGCCGGATCAACATCATCCGGTCGCTGGGTTTCATATTTCAAATAGCCGCCGAACAACAAAAAACTCCACAGCACGTTTTCCTTTTTCTCAAGCTCGCTAAACACAATGTTCTCATCGATCGGCTTTTCCACGCCTTCCCCATTAATCAAGCTTTCCAATTCGGATTTCAGCTCGGTTCCGCCACGAGTCAGCAGTTGCTCGACAAGAGTGTGATCGGCGGTGTTCAGCCAATAAGGACGAAACTTTTTATCCCTGCTGTTGAGGTAATTGATAATGGACCAGGGATTGTAAACGACGCGATCGCCGAAAACATAGCCGTTATACCAGTTTCGCACATTCTCACCGTGGCTTTCCAAATTAAAATCTCTCAGCGCTTGTTCGACTTCGTTTTCCGTCAAGCCAAAGGCAGTAGAAAATTCAGGGTGCAGCAGCGTAAAAACCCCCAGGTTGTTCAGCCCGGAAAAAATCGATTCTTTCGCGACGCGCATGACGCCGGTGAGCACGCCCTTTTCCAAGTGCACATTGTCCTTCAAGCCGCCGCTGAGAAAATTGCGCATGAAGCCGACGACCTCGGCATAATAGCCATTAACGTATCCTGCCTGAATCGGCGTGTCGTATTCGTCGATTAGCAGAATCACTTTTTGATTGTGATAACGGGCTAAATAATCGGAAAGCTGTTTGAGGCTGTCTTCATAATCACTCTGCCTGGCATTTAGTTTGACAATTCCCTCAAAATATGTGCGCTCTTCCGTCCCCAAGCCTTGATCAGCGCGCAAGTATTGATGGCTCAAAAATTCCGTCTGGATAAGCCGTTTCATTTTCTCCAGCGCGCTTTTCCATTTCGATTCTTTAATGTCCTTGAACGTCAAATAGATCACTGGATATTTCCCCTGCTTGCCGATATATTCTTCACCCGCCTGCCAGATTTTCAAGCGCCGAAATAAACCGCTCGTATCGGCCGCGGTCCCTGGCCTGCCTAGAGCCGTTGGCAGGGCAGGCTTCTCAAAGAAATAGCGCAGCATCGACAGGTTGAGAGTCTTGCCAAAGCGCCGCGGCCGGGGAAGGAGCAGCGCCTCTGCCCCTTGATCGGCCACTTCCTTGATCAGCAGGGACTTATCTACATAGTAGTAGTCCCCATCGATGACTTTTTTAAAATCGGACAACCCGACAGGTAGTTTTTGCATAATCGCACCCGGAATGAATTTAGCAGAAAAATATGACGACCCTAAACTTTATTTTCTGTTTCATCTTTTTATCTTTTGATCATTTTTTCCTCACCCACTCCCCTTCCGGCATTTGAATCCATTCCCCCGGCTTGGCGCTGTCGCGGTTCAGCTTGGCAAACACTTTTTCGACTTCCGTCGAGTCCGTGGTTTGAACCGAGGGGTTGATGTCGATGATGCGCCGCATAATGATTTGGCGGTCGCGGTTGTCCTCGGCGACGATGCGCTCCACCAATTTTTTGTATTCGGCATCCTTTTCCAGCCGCGGCTGCGGACGGATTTGCAGCCAGCCTTTCGCATTCTCGCCCACCGCGCCGTCGCGCTTGAACTCGTCGATGTCATCTTTATTGAACTCGCGGTTCTGAATCGCCGTCAGCACGGCGCGCTTCTCGTCGGAAAGCGTGATCTGGCTGTCAGGATTGGCCGCGCGCACCGAGGCCACCATCCAGACGTCTTCCTTGACTTGATTGTACGTGCCGAGAATCTGGTTCTCCAGCGCGGTCTTCTCGCCGGTGAATTTCATTTCGGGCGTGTGGATCGAGCAGGCGGCGAGGAACGAAATGAGCATGGACACCGACAGCATTCTTCGCCAGCGCAGGCAGCTTCCGCTTTTGATTGAGCTGCGGCGGCAACGGCAGTTGTTCGAGATCGACAGATGGGATATTTTCATGGTTTTTACCTTTCAGAAAAATTTTAAGCCATCAAACAAAAATTAACATTTTTGCAGAGATTGTCAAGCTGATTCATTCGTTGCGGGTTTTTCAATCCGTTGGAGAGAAAAATTTCGGAATTTTTTCTGAGTTTTTTACGCAACGGACTAAAAACATTTAGAACTTCGTGACGTATATTCATTGAACCTTCATCTGTTGGTCTTAATCTAGCCGTTGGTGAATTTTTATGAAAAGTATCTGCCTCATCTTTGCCATTTTACTGATCCCAATTTTCAGCCTCGGCCAAACCCCGCCCGCCAACTCCACCTATTGGCAACAAGCCGTCCGTTACCAAATCGAAGCAACACTGGACACCACCGCCCATAACTTGACCGGCCACGCCGTCATCACGTACAAAAACAACTCGCCGGATACGCTGAAGCGAATTTACTTGCAGGTGCCGGCCAACGCCTTTTTTGACGAAGAGAACACCGCCGTCAAAGAGATGCAGCGCTTTCAAAGCGGCTCGGTGCGGGCCATTCACGAGCAGGATTATCAGCTCACCGTGCAGAGCGTGCAATTTCACCAGGTCGGCCGCGGGTCCGAGTTCCCGCTGCGCGCGTTCAATTTTCACGACACGATTTTGGATTTGCCGTTGCCGGCGCTGTTGCTGCCCGGCGATTCGTTGGTGATGAGCGTCGGTTATACGCAAAATTACAAGCCTGCTCTCGCCGATTCCGCTTCGGCAGAGCGTCCCCGCCGGCGGCGCGCGAGAAACCGCTCGCCGGAAAATTTCCAAATCGATTTCGTGCATTGGTATCCGCGCGTGGCAGTGTACGATCGCAACGGCTGGAACGCCGAGCCTTTTCATTTTCTCATGAGCGCCGAAAACGTCTACAGTGAATTTGCCGCCATTGACGCGACGATCACGGTTCCCGGCAATTACATCATCGTCAGCTCCGGCGAGGTGATCGCCGGCGATCCCGGTTGGCAGGCGGTGACGGTGGATACCGCGATGAAAAAGGAAAAACTCATCGCGTGGCAGGATTCCGTGCGCAAAGCGCTGCGCCAGGCCGGGCCGCGGCAAGTGCGCTTTCACGCTGAACCGGCCCGCAATTTTATTTGGAGCGCTTCTCCGGCTTTCCTGCGGTCGACTGCCAATGCGCTTTATCCGGTGAACGTGTTTTATCGCGGCGCCGAGCAGCAAGCCTTCGCCCAAAAAGCTTTGCAGGAAATTGACGGCGTGTTGCGATATATGCGCGACAACGTCGGCACCTATCCATTGCCGCAGCTCAATATCGTCGCTTCCAGCCGTCGCGAGACGAGCCAGCCGGCGATGATGCTCGTCGACGGTAGTGACGAGATCGAGCTGGTCTTTGCGTTGGGCCGGCTTTATTTTCCCGGCCTCGTCGGCAGCGACGGCGTGGCGGAGAGTTGGATGAGCAACGGTTTGGCGCTTTATTTTGGCAAGGATTTCGCGGAGAAGCGCCACGGCAAATTGGGCTACAACGCCGACAGCGCGCGCCAAGATATGGGCGTGTTTGCCAGGCTGTATCCGCTGCCCTCCTTCGACAACCTGTTGCGCAATTTCACGCGCATGTACATGAGCTCCGGCCAGAACGAGCCGATTGCCAACGCCGTGCACAAATACAAAGACCCGCCCGGCATGTTTTTCAATTCCTACATGAAAGCCGATTTGCTGTATGAGATGCTGCGCTACGTGGTCGGCGATTCCGTGTTCACAGAGATTTTGCATCATTATTATAATGAATGGAAATTCAAACATGCCGGCGAAGCCGAGTTCATCGCCATTTGCGAACGGACGAGCGGCCAGGATTTGGATTGGTTTTTCAATCAATGGCTGCACCGCACGCCGACAGTCGATTATCAAAAAGGCGAGGTGGTAAAAAAACAGCAGCCCGACGGCACGTGGCGCACCGAGGTCGAGATCAAACGCAGGGGCGACGGCATCATGCCGGTCGAGGTGGTGCTCGAACACGGCGACAGCAGCAAAATCGTGCAACGCTGGGACGGCAAGAGCGAGTTCGGCAAAGTCGTGTTCGAAACGCCGGAAAAACCCGGGCGCGTCGTCGTCGATCCCAACGATCAAATTTTGGACAACAATCTGCTTAACAACGGCCGCCGACGCTTGGAATTCAAGCCGGATCTGCCGTTCATGCGTTTCGTCCACATGCCGGGCGATGCTTATCTCGTGCTGTGGCGTCCGGAAATCGGCTACAATGCGGTGGACGGCTTGCGGCTCGGCCTGCGCACGCGCACGAGCTATCGCGCTTTCTATAATAATCTGACGCTGCAGCTCGAATACGGTTTTCTCTCGCAGGCGGTGGATGGCATGATGGCTTACAGCCAACCTCTCCGCCGCAGCAACGTCGGCAATCGGTATACGCTCATGGCGCGCAAGAACGAAGGGCGCTTCGAGGCGGAGGCGAACTTGCGCTTGCAATCGTGGCGCAGTATCACCTCGTCAACCGGCACGGTGTGGCAATTGGGCGTGAACTTCTCGCGCCTGCTCGACGAGGCTTACACGTTTCGCAAGCTGGAGAATGACACCGGCAAGGTAAAATTGCAGGAGTGGGAGAATAAAAAAATCTTGTTGGCTTATTTGCAAGCTGAGGCGCATTTCAGCCATCGCCGTCTCGCCGGCGAAACGCAATGGCGCAGCGAGATCGCGTTGCCAAATAGTGACGCGCGTTTTTCAAAAATCAGCGGCCGTGCCGCCATCAATTATCGGCTGCCGGGCTTGCAGACGCGTTGGCAAGGCAATTTCGGAACCTCCTTCGGGCCGGATCGATTGCCGTTGCAAGACGCTTTTCACGGGGAGGGCGCCGAAGCGAGAACGCGCTTTCGTCACGACAGAGTTAAAACCAGCGGCGACTGGAGCGTCGGCGCGCATCGACTCGTCGAAGGCGGCGGCAACCTGCGCGGTTACACCGGCACGCCGTTGCTCGCGGAAAAGTATGCGACGTTCAATCTCGAGCTTGGCCCTTCCCTAAATCTCGCCGGGCTTTCACCCTTCATTTTTTATGATCGCGGCGCCATCTGGCCGGCGCGCGACGCCAATTCGTTCACCCGCGCCAATGCCGGCGTAGCGTTGAATTTTGGCGGCTCGCCAAGCCGATTGTTTGGCGCCACTTTGTTTTCGGAGCTGGCGTTCCGCGTTTACTTTCCGCTGTGGCTGAGTCACCCGTTGCCGGGAGAAGAGCAGCGGCAGTTCCGTTGGTATTTTGCGCTGGGGAAGAGCTTGTAACTGGTTGCTTGTTGCTGGTTTCTGGCTACGCCCGAGTTATTTGTCACAATGCTGGATTTGTCAATACCGTTTTGATTATTCCGGTTTCCAACCGAGTTGCTGCCAATTGAGGCGCAACGCGATCATCTCGGGTCGATTCATTTTGAGGGCGTCAACCGTTGCTCGCCCATTTGGAGTAAGGCCTATGATAATCGAACCGCCTTCAGAGAAGAAGAAATGATCGTGCCATGCTTGTAAATTCGGGTGAAAAAGCTGGGCAGATTCTTTTGTGATGGGATCAGGCGCGGAAAGCTTGGCGGCTTTAAATTGATTGCACTTGTGGCATGCCTGGCAAATATTTTCGGCAGCATTCACGCCGCCTTTGCTGAGAGGGATGACGTGATCGTTTTCCAACCCGGCAGCCAGAAATCGACACGGGCTGTGGCAATAGGCACAACAAGGCTCTTGGCTCATGATGGCTCTGGCAACAGGCTTAACTTTCTCCGTACCGCTTCGACCATCGCATAAGATTTAACGAGATTGATTCTGTCGTAGTATAAGCCAAGCGCTTCAAGATCGTTTGCATCACCCGCAGAAAGCTCCTGTTCTTGTTGCGCCGCGAGCAATTGATTATAAAGCTCGAGCTTTTCTGAATCCATTTTCAGATTGGCGAGATTGAGAATTTCATCATCAGGAAGCAGCGCAAAAAGTCGCTGGATAAACGCACGATTTTGATAAGCCGTCTGAGTAGGTTTTAAAATCACTTCGAAAAGCTTTGCAAGAAGCTCATCGATAGCAAAGCCCGAAACTTGCGCCAAATTCGAAGCTCCGTCAAAAACGTCTTCCGAAAGCTGGATGGTTACTTCTCGGTTCATAAGCATCTCCTTATCTTGAACACAAGATAAGAAACTCCTTTACATAAATCAAGTCGTTTTTATAACACGCCATGTTATCCCTTCCCGAAAATTTGGAAGCCGCCATTCGCGAGATGCTCAAAACGCTGCCGGCGAGCCAATGGATGAGCGAGGCGCAGGCGTTGAGCCGGCGCTATCGCGGCGAACGCGAGGCGTCGTCGCCGGCGGTTTTGGCGCGCGGCGATGAGCAGGCGCTGGCTTATCTCGCGCAGATTTTGCCGGCAACGTTTGCGCAGCTTACCGGCGCGATGGCCGCAGTTCGGGCGCAGGCGCCGAATTGGCAACCCAGCTCTATGCTCGACATTGGCAGCGGCCCCGGCACGGCGCTTTGGGCGGCGATGGCGCAATGGCCGTCACTAACTCATTTCACGGCTTGGGAACGCGAGACGGCTTTCATTAATACTGGGCAACACCTGGCGCAAGCCAGCGAGCATTTGGCGAAATCGTCCGTCACATGGGAACGATTCGACGTGAGCCGGCAACTCAAACAGACTTCTGAAACATACGATTTAGTCGTCATCGGCCACGTGTTGAATGAATTGAAATCCGACGCGCAGCAAAAGATTGTGGTGTGGGCTTGGGAGCATTGCGCCGGCGTGGTTTTGCTGGTCGAACCGGGCACTTCCGCTGCTTTCCCCGCGTTGAAAAGCGCTCGCGAGCAATTGCTCGCTTTGGGCGCGCGAACGTTGGCGCCTTGCCCGCACGACCACCCGTGTCCGCTGGTCGACGACTGGTGCCATTTTCCCCAGCGCTTGCAGCGCCCGCAATTTCAGCGCCGCGCCAAAGCCGCGCTTTCCCAATGGGAAGATTGCAAATTTGCCTACGCGGCAATGGCGCGCTTTGCGCCGGCGAATGTGCCGCGGGCCAGAATTATTCGGGCGCCGCAAATCACCAAAGCTTACGCCGAGGTGCGGCTCTGCACCGCCGGCGGCATCGTGCAGCATCGCGACGGCAAGAACGACCGCGAAGCCTTCAAACGCACCAAGAAGCTGCAATGGGGCGGCGTCTTAAATTTACTTATTTCTTAAAAAAGTCTTGACTATTTGATAAAATCTTTTGATATTTCTATCGTTCCACGCACGGCTCCCCCAGGAAAAATTCTCCCTCAGGATCTGCAGGGTTGGACAGACAATTGCGGGCATCGAGTCGTTTTGGCAGGCGTCGCAGTTTGGCATCGCGGGACTAATCAAATCACCATTGCATGACAGCTTCGGACGGAGTAAATGATCAAAGCCGCTGACCACGAGGAGTGGGGCGATTTACGGAAAAAAAAGAGATGGAGGTTTTTCGCGCTGGCTCTCGCCGCTATTGCTGTTGTGGAGATTTTTATTTTAGACGCGTCTGCGGGCAAGTGCCACTTTTTCGCCTTGGCTTTGCTGGCGGCCGCATTGCACGGGCTTTCCGCCGACAAGCTGTTCAAGCGTTGCGCCGGCGTGCCGGGTGACGAATGGGCGTGGGAGGAGTTTTTTCACCGTTATCAGCAAGATATTCGCGCGGCCATCTGCCGCGTGATCGGCTTCTCAGCACAAAGCCGTTATAACTATTTGTTCGCCGACATTATGCAGCGCTTCAACTTGCGGCTTTTAGAAAACGGCCGGCGGGCGCTGTTGTCTTTTCGCGGCAAAACCGATCAAGAAGCGAAGGCATTCTTGCGAAAAGTGGCGGCCAGGGTGGCGCTAAATTTTCTCACTCGGGAAAAGACCTCGCATCCGTTTGAGCCGCCGCAAGCCATGCCAGATGATGGGGAGTTCCCTGATCCGGGAACCATCGACTATGAAAAGTATTTCATTTTGTTGAATACCATCGAGCAATGCCTGCACGAGGATATCCACGGCAAGAATAAATATCGCAACATTCTTATTTGCAAATTAGCTATCGTCGACGGTCTTTCGCCCAAAGAGATCATCGAAATACGCGGTCTCGGCTTCGACACCATTCACGCCGTTGAACAACAGATCACCCGTATTCGCAGCAAGATAAAGGCATACCTCAATAAACAATAAAAATATTCGAAACGGGCGTGAGTTTTGGGGTGATTTGCTTGTCTATACAGATAGAGGGGATAAATTAGGAAAATTGGGGCTGTATGGAAAAAATTAAAACAAGCACCTATGGCAAGGAATACGCAATATGTCACCGCATATCTCTTTGAAAAAACTTTTCGAGCATCAGCAAGGCATCAGGAGTGACGAATATCAGACGATAGAGAAGCATCTCGCCGATTGTGAGCAGTGCACGGAAAATATGGCGCTGTTTTCGCCGCACCGGCACGCCGAAGAAACCAGGCTTGCCACGGCGCACCGGCGCGAGCCTGCAAACGGCAGGCAAGCTGATGAGAGAGAAGAAAGCTGTCCGTCACCGGAGCAGATCGATCGCTTTATCAGCAACTCGCTGCCCAAGCGGCAACTGCACGAAGTGGAAAAACATTTGGCACTATGCGATGTTTGCCGCCGGCAGCTCATCGGCGCCTTTCGAGCCAGTTTCGCGCCGGTGAGCGAAGAAGAGAAGAACTTGCTGGAGGCTTTGCCGCCGTTTGAAATTTCCGCGCAAGTGAACGCCGTCAAGAAGTTGATGCCGAAAAAACCGGGAGTTCTTGATATGATCCGGCAATTGCCAGGCCGTTTGGAGTTGCCCGTGCCAGGGTTTGGCCTGCCGCGCCCGGCTTGGACGTTGGCGTTGGTTTTGGCCTTGGGCTTGGCCGGAAAGTGGTGGGCTTGGCCGGCGTATCGATATTATCGCCTCGTGTCACAGAGCGAATCGCAGTTGCTGGAGCAAAACAAAATTTATTATCTGCATACATTGCGGCCCTCGCGCGACTACCTCTCGTCTGCAATTGCACAACCCATGGGCCCGGAGGAGGAAAAACAGACCTCCATCGATGCGCTGCTGAAACAGGCTTTGCACTACAAGTCGAATGGCGAGACGGCGCGGCTGCGCTTGGCGCAATATTTTTTGCTCCAGGAAATGGCGGGTTCCGCCGACTCATTATTAAAACTCCTGGAAGCGGCGTCACCGCCAAACGCCGCCGTGTTCAACGACCGTGGCATTTGGTTTTATAACCGGCAGGAATATGGCGCCGCCGCCGAGGCTTTTCAGCGCGCGTTCGACTTGAATCCGCGCCTTGACGAGGCGCTGTATAACTTGGCGATCGCGCAAACGCGGCTCGGCGATATTGCCGCTGCCGTGGCAACTTGGGAGAAATATATGGCGCTTGCAAATATCAAAGCAGAATGGCGGAACGCCGCCCAAGCGCAATTGCAGGAGCTTGAGCAAGGTTTGAGAAAATAAATGAACAAATAGCCGTCAAAAGAGTTTGGCTGCGTGACTTTTCGTCACGGGGAGTGAGAGGTAATGAGAACTTTAGACCGACTACGGAACGGAAAAAGCTTCTACCTGTTTGATGGGGTTCTTATCGCGAGTATTATTTTTTTGGTTGTTTTTCAGCGGCCAAGCTTGCGAGATTACGAACGGCGCTGCCGAGAAACCGCCGATCCGAAGGAAAAGGAAAAAATTGCTCTGGCCGCAGTCGATTTTCTTGTGCGCCAGGGCATCCCTGATTCTATTGCCCACCAAGCCAACCAGGCTGTCGCCAACGAAAACCTCCACTTGCCTCCCAACACGCTGCTGTTTCAGGAAATCTCCGCCATCACGAATGACTCCCTCGCCGGATTGTACGACGGACTGCTGACAGAAAACCTGCCTAAGCTTTACTGGATGCAGCGCTATAAGCCCGATAGCGTCCGAGGCGAAAACTTTTCTGCTGCCAGAAAAATTGCCGCCCAAGTCGATGCCCGGTTGAATTATTCATACTGGGTGCCGCTTATGGATTTTTTGGAGCAGACCGACGATGAAACGTGGCAGCGTTGGCGCGAGGCGGCCGTGTCGGCAACTAATTCCAGGCAATACACGCGTGCGAGCAGGTATGAGTTGGCGAAATTTGCGGCTATCTATGGCCTTCAACACAGCAAGGCGTTGCCGGATCGCCGCCTACAGCTTGAGCTTTATTTGCGCCTGCAAAACGGCATCGTGGCTGGGCGTGAATCAGTGTTTAACATCGGCTTGGCTTTGGCGGATTGGATTATCCGTGAAAGCCGGAATGCTGGATATTTTTTGCGCGCCGTTAGTTTGCAATTCAATGGCGGCAATCAGCTTTTTCACTTGGGGCGTTACGACGAGGCATTGGAAAAGTTCAAAAACGTGCTGCTATTGACGCAACAATGGCGCAACTTTCAGCTTGTTAACATGCAATGGTATGCTACTGAAGGCTTGGAAAGAATGGCGGCGGTATCGTATAAATTAGGGAATTATAGTGCGATGCTGAATTATTTGGATATTTATGGCAAGCTGGCTAAGAACACACGACAGAAGACGCTGTATCACATTGATCGGGGAATGGCAGCACGGCTGATTGGTGATTTGCAAACCGCCGAAAAAGAATATCAAAATGCCATTGTGTGTGGCAAAGGTAGCGAAGCCGATCCTTTGAATGTTTGGTATGCATATCTTGAGCTCGGCGACCTTTATTTAGAATACAATTTGCCTGAAAAGGCTCTTCCTTATTTTCAAGAAGCCAGAGATTATGTCGTTAATGCCAACGATGGGGATTTTTTAACCGGCGAAAGAGCAAGCGATTATTGGCTACACGTAGCTGAGGCCTTCGTGCAAAAACAGGAAATGGATTCTGCCAAAACGGCGCTCGAACAGGCAAAGCAACAATTGATTGATTCCCCCTGGTTGCGTGTTAAAATCTATTTTAGCGCGGCCCGAATTCACGAAAACTTAGAGGAACTGCGGGAAGCAGCAGAAATGCTGGCCCAAGCGCGTGAAATTTGTCAAAACTATGGTATGACGATCTACGAAATCGATGCTATTTTGCGGCAAGTGGCGCTGGCTTTCAAAACCTCTAAGGACCCCAAACTTCTGGAATATTCGGCAAAAGAATTGAAAAATTTGATTGCCACAACCAATCAATCCGGTGCCAAACAACAGCTTATCCATTCTCTGGCGCTTGCTGTAGAAGCGGCCTCCCGCTCTGGACAATATGATCAGGCTAAGCCTTACGCTGATTGGCTTTGGCAGGAAACCAAAGTGTTGAGCCATCTTTATGACCAAGAACAACGCCTGATTTTTTTCCAGCACAGCACGTATGAAAAGGTCAAAGCCGCGATCAATCTGGATATTCGGTTGGGAAATATCGATGCCGCTTTTGTAAAATTGGATTATCTCAAGGCGCGGGCGCTGCGGCGTCGGCTTGCAGGATCGCCGGCTGCGATCGCCGCAGACGTTGATTTACCTTACGCCGACCTTGACAAGCTCAAAAGCCGACTTCAACATGATGAAGCAATTGTCGATTATATGGTCACGAAAGATAAATTATACGCCTTTGTGCTGACCTCCTCTAACTTGCAGTTCTTTGCGTCAGCCATAACCCGGCGCGAGCTGCAAGCGCTCCTGCTAAAGTATCTTGCCGAATTGGTGCCGCCGGATCGAAAACAAGGCGATTATGACGCGCAACGCCAGCAGCGGGAATTTTTAAAAGCGCTCCAGCTTTCACATGCTTTATACACCCAGCTTATGGACGGAATGGCCGAATGTCTTGGAAAAATCAAACGTCTTTATATTGTTCCAGATGAATTTTTACACGCACTGCCTTTCAATACGCTGGCGTTACAAGAAGGGTTGACGGCGGAATTTCTGATCAACCACAAAGCCATCATGTATCTTCCTGCAGCCTCGCTGTTCTTTATAGAAAACGAAGACCTCGACGTGAAGAGTTTGTCGCAACCATGGCTTTTCGCTTCGGTAGATTCGGCGCTGTATGGCGCGCCGAAAATTTGCCATTACTTGAGCGGTTTGGAAAATAAACAGATAGCCGTAAGGACGTCTTGGGAAAATAAATCCGCCATGGAAGCCCTTCTGGTCAGCCATTATCAAACGTATTTTTTTTATGCCCACGCCGAGGCGAATTGGGATGATCCCTGGCAATCGTATATCCAATTCCCTTTGAAACAGCCTTGGCAGTATGGCAAGCTAAATTATGCCGATGTCGATTCAATCGATTGGCGAAGCGCAGCGTTGGTTATCCTGGCCGGTTGTGAAACCACGGGCAGCCGCATTTATAGCGGCGCTGGACTTTCAGGCTTGCAGCGCAGCTTTTTGGGAGCTGGGGCTAAGCAAGTTTTGGCGACATTTTGGAAAGTTGATGCCGGACAGGTAGCCTGGCAAATGACGAATTTTCTGGAAGCGTGGCAGCGGCACGGTGATGCCGTTTTAGCGCTGCAGCAAATGCAGCAAGCCGCCATTGCCAAGCTCAATGCCGATCCTTACTTGAATCATTATCCTCATCCGCGCTATTGGGGTGCCTATAATTTGACCGGGATAAAATCAACTGCACCATCTTCATACGAGTATGCGGTGCGCTCATTAAAATAAGATAAACCACAAAATGCTATGGAGGAAAAATCATGTTCATCTTTCCAGTCATGTTGACGCCAGATGCCGGCGGTGGCGGCTCCAACGACGATGGGCCGTAGTGACACTAATAGCGACTGGCGATGTGATGTTTCGCACGTTGCGGTCGCTGTTGCCTTCAGGCCAGTTTCAGATTTGAAATTAACGCGCGGTTTTACTTTTCAACCTTTTTTTGGGGATTTCCTTATGAACGGACAAACAAGCTTACGAGATTTCGAAACTGCTTGTCAGCAAACGGCTGACAAGACCCAACGCGAGCAGATTGCGCTCGCGGCTTTAAGCTTTCTGCTGCAAAACTCAGCACCTGACATCCTCATCGAGCAAGAGATTAACCAGGAGATAGACAATGAGAACGCTTCCCCGAGCCAAATCACGCCTTTGCCGGAGGGTGAATTTGAATTAGACGATACGCTTTGCGCCGGACTCGAAGCGCGATTGGCGGATTTTTTTCCTTTCATATTCCGCCTCAACACTTTTCCTGATCAAGCGGTCGCTATCAGCCTTTTAACCAGGGCCAGAATCTTGAGCCAGAAAGTTGACGATTGGCGGCAATATGATTACTGGACGCCGCTTTTTGATTTTTTCAGAAATGCGACGACAGACCAGTGGCGGCAATGGCGTGGCGGCGTGATCGCGCAACAAAAAGCCCGCACCGCTATTGGCGGCAGCCAATTCGCTCGGACCAAACAGCTCGCCATTTACGGTTTGCAACGGCTGGCCGGAGTTCCCGACCATAGGCTTTATCTTGACCTGTGCAGTCGTTTGGAAAACGCCATTGCCGAAGGTGACGCTTATTACTGTGTTGCCATTGCGCTCGGCTATTGGGTGGTCAAAGAAAGCCTGGTGGCCGGTCATTATTTGCGCGCGGCGGGCATGCGGCACAATCTCGGCAACCAACTTTTGATATCCGGCAGAAATGCCGAGGCCATCACCGTGCTGGAGCTAGCCCAACAATTGTGCAATGATTACTGGACGGTGCGGGATATGAGTTACTATCAAACCAACGTGTTGGAGCGGCTGGCCGGCGCCTATCTCAACCGCAGTGACGCGATCAGGAGCACGGATCATCTGGCAAGGTATGATTTTAATGCCCAACAACCGCGCGAGCAAACGCTGCACCGTCTCGGCAGAGGCGGTTTAGCCATGCACGCCGGCACTCATGATGTGGCTGAGCAAAAATTTGTGGAGGCGCGCCAATTTGCTCAGGGAAAAGAGTTTTTTAATTTTTGGCTTGCTCTTGTTAGCCTTGGATGGGTTTGTGTGCTACGCAACAAGCCGGACGAAGCGCTCGCCCACTTACAACAGTCCCTCGAGCACGGCGAGACGTTGCCCGGATTCCTGAATGCTGATAGAAAAAGCCATTACTTGTTGATCTTGGCCGAGGCCAAAATCTTAAAAACCGCGTTGGCCGAGGCGCAAACGGCGATAGACAACGCTGCGGCTCTTATCCAAGGCTTCGATTTGCCACGCCGGAATATACAATTGCTGCTGACAAAGGCTTCGCTCTGCGAAGCCCAACCCAACAATTGTGACGCCCAAACTCTGCGCCATCAGGCTGCTCAGCTTGCACTGGCCAATGGGTTCGAGGCGTCAGACATTACCCGGCTCAAAATGGCGGTTTTCGCTTAGACCTTTCTTTTAGGCTTGCTGTTCGGCACTTTCATCGCCTTTTTCTACAACGGGCTGACCACGCATCATTTCAATGTGTTCAACACCGATGCCGAGGATTTTGCGTGAGGAGCCTACGATTGAAATCGCAGGCTACGCCCGGAGGGCTCAAAAACGGAAGTCGTCTGAAGACGGCTCATCACCCATTGGGTGATAAGTCAACTTCAGGTGGCTTTCATTTCTGAGACTGAGAATTCATTCTCGGGCGGGCGTATATCTATTCTATTTGGCCCGCGATCTTGACGACGTAATCCCTCAGTTATTGGTGGAGAAACGTAGCGCAGTCATCCTGACTGCAAGCAAGATGCTTGCGCTACCACCCATAATTGAGGCATTACTTGACGACTCCACAAAAGGAACTTGGAAAAACGTAAACGGCAGAAATAAGACTCGTTCATTTGTTAAATTTCGAGCACTATGCTTGTGTTGAAAAAAGCCTGTTCTGCCGCAGGCTAGGGATGCCTCCTGCGATGTGCTGGATCCGAACAACATCAATATGATGTATCTGGCTGGAGGAGATCGTCTCTGGAGAAACTCCGATCTGACCGCCATTTCCCTTTCTTCTTTGGAGCCGGCAAGCGCGAATTGGAATATGCTTGCCAATTCCATCGTCACCGGCGCGTCGATAACCGCCCTTGCCATATCCAGGACGCCCGCCAATCGTTTATACTATGGGACCAGTGATGGCAAAGTTTTTCGATTTGATGGAGCGCATGCGGGAGATCCAATTCCAATTGAGGTGTGGTCCGGCAAGGGCTTCCCGGCTAATGCATACGTGAGTTGTCTTGCCGTTGATCCGGCGGATGGCAATCACGCACTGGCGGTTTTTTCCAATTATAACGTGCAAAGCCTTTTCCATACCACCAACGGAGGAACGAGCTGAATTCCCATTGGCGGAAATCTCGAGCAAAATCCCGACGGCTCGGGCAACGGTCCATCCCTGCGCTGGGCGGCCATTCTGCCTCTTGCCGGCGCCAAGGTTTACTTCATTGCCGCCAGCACCGGGCTTTATTCGACAACAACTTTGAATGCGATTTCTACGATTTGGGCCCAAGAAGGGGCCTCGACCATGCGCCGAGAGCCTAATTCATTCCCATCGAAACGCTTTGATTGCGATGAACAAAGTGATCACACCCCAGGCGGCGAGGCCGAGGAGTTGGGGAAGCACCTCTACCAGCGTTGCGCCTTCGATGGCAATACTGCGCAGGCCGTCGGCGAGATAGGTGAGCGGGAAGAAATCCGTAATGACGTGCGCGAAACCCGGCAGATTTTCGCGGCTGAAAAAAACGCCGGAGAGCATCAGCATCGGCAAGGTGATAATGTTGGCGAGCGGCGCGACTTGGTCTTCTGATTTCGAGATCCCCGAGAGCGCAAACCCGATGGACAGAAAGACAATGCCGCCGAGCAATCCCACAATCATCATGTTGAAGATGCTGCCGATAAAATGCAAGTGGAAGAACAAAACGCCGGCGCCGACCATGATCAACACTTGCGTCATCAAAACGAGCAGGCGCGTGCTCACTTGCGCCACGATAAAATCGCCCGTCCGCATGGGCGTCACGAGCAGCCGGCGGAGAATGCCGCGCTTTTTCAGCATGACAAAACCGAACGCCACGCCAAAAACGCCGCTTTGCATGATCGACATGGCCAGGATGCCCGGCAGCAAGAAATCGATGTATGTGAGATTGCGGCTGTTGACCACCTCGGTATGAAGTGCATGGCGTGGGAGATGGTTTTGTCGGAAGACCAGCTCGTCCAGGGCGCGTTGCAGGATCAACCTTCCCGCCTGCGTTTCCTGTGGCCGCTCGGCGTTAAGAAAAAGCGTCAGCGAGTCCTGCCCGGTGGGTTGGAACGAAGCCGGAATGACGAGCACCATGGCGCGATCGCCCTTTTTCAAGCGGGCGAGTTCCTGATCTTCTCGTCCTTCCGAAATTCGCAATGCTTTAATCGGCCGCAGCAAGCCGACCAGCGTCGTATCCTGAGAATGGTTGACGATCCCCACCGATACATGCCCGATCCCATCGAATTTGACGAAACTAAATAAGAAGACCATGAACAGCGGCAGGATCATCGTCCAAATGATCGCCTCGCGCTGCCGGATGAACATCTTGAATGACGCCGCCATCAATTTTAGTTTGAGTCGCATTTACTCTTCTCGCAATGAGTGTCCCGTTAAATCCAAAAACACATCTTCCAGACTGGCCAACCGTTCGACGCGCTCTTTCTTGAAACCTTTGGCGAGCAATTGCCGGATCAATTCTTGTGGCGGCGCGTTGGCGATGATCTTGCCGGAATCCATAATTGCCACACGGTCACACAACTCTTCCGCTTCCTCCATATAGTGCGTGGTAATGACGATGGTTTTCCCTTCCGACCGAATGCGCCGGATGACGCCCCACAGGTGACGGCGCGCCTGCGGGTCCAGCCCGGTCGTCGGCTCATCGAGAAAGAGAATGACCGGATCGTTCACGAGCGCCGCGGCGATGGAGAAGCGCTGCTTCTGGCCGCCCGAAAGTTGCGTCACGTAAGATTTCGCTTTGTCACGCAGCTCGGCTTCGTCGAGCAATGCCAGCGCCTCAACCCGACGGCCGTACATTTCACCGAAGAGGAGCAACAATTCCGTGAGCGTCAGTTTATCGAAAAACGATGACGATTGAAGCTGCACACCAATCAGCCGTTTCACTTTTTGCGGCTCGCGCTGAACATCGATGCCGTCGAGAAGAACTTGGCCGGAATCGAGCGGGCGCAACGTCTCGATCATTTCGAGCGTGGTGGTTTTGCCGGCGCCGTTGGGCCCGAGAATGCCGAAAACTTCACCACGGGTGACATTGAAACTAACGCCGTCAACGGCCACCAGGTCGCCGTAACGTTTTTTCAAATCGGAAACTTCGAGGACAAAATTCATGGAGACCTTTCAATTTTGCAATGGTCACGGCGGAGAAATATACACAAACGACTCCGGAAAGTCAAGTTGATTTCCGTTAAATAAAAAAGCCATTCCAAAGTGAAAATCTTTCTATTTCACTTTCACCACCACAAACGTCACGTCATCATCCTGCGGCCGGCCATTCGCCCATTTTTCTCCAGCGGCAACCAGGTAGTCGATAATGGCCTCGGGCGGCTGGGGCACCAGCTCTTCAATTTTGTGTTCTTGGATCATGATCGTCACTCCTTATTCGCACCACCACCATCGTCACATCATCCTCCTGCACCCGCCCGTTTGCCCACGCCTTGCCCGCGTTTTTCAGATGCGCGATAACTTGCTCGGAGGGTTTTTGTCCGGTTTCGGCAACAAGCTCTTTGACTCGCGCCGCGCCGAGGATTTCACCCTGCGGATCAAACATCTCCTCCAAACCATCGCTCAGGAAAAGAACCGTGTCGCCGGGCTCGAGCGCGATCTTTTTCTGTTCGTATTTGAAATTAGGGAAACTGCCGAGGGGCATGGCTTTGAGGGCGATTTCTTCAACGCCACCACCGGCGGCGCGGTGGATGAGCGTGTACGGCATCCCTGCGGCTGCGACGAGCATTTGATGATTTTGAATCTTGGCGACGGTCAAGGCCATGTACATTTTGCGATAGCCCATTTCCTTGAGCGCTTTCGTGGCCTTCTGTAATATACTGGCAGGCTCAGGCTCATCGGCCAGCGCATTGAACAAGCTTTTGGTGGCAGCGACCATCGTGCCGGCTTGCATGCCATGGCCGGTCGCATCGCCAACGGCGATGGTCAACACCCCGTCGTCATGCACCTTGAAATCATAATAGTCGCCGCCGACTTCGGTGGCGGTTTTCATCTCGGCGGCGATGTCGAGATGCGGCAAAGCGGGCGGGTTTTTCGGCAGCATGGAGAGCTGAAGCTGGCGGGCTTCTTCGAGCTCTTTGGTTTTGCGGGCGTTTTCCGCCTCCAGTTGCGCCTTTTCGCGCTCCTGTTGGATGGTCTTTTCTGAAAGCGCTTTGACCTGAATGAGCTGAGCTTCGAGATTTTTATTGGTGAGGGCGAAATTGCGCGCCAGAAAAACCGACATTGAAATCATCAGCAGCAATATTGCATAGAAAGGTGCTGGAAAGTCAAAAAAACTCCAGGGTACGGGAACAAGGGCAAATACATTTAGCAGATAGTAAACTGCCACTAGGCAAAAGGGGACCAAACCTAATAATATAATCCAGCCTCCTTCGCCTATGGGCCGGGAGGTTTTGTCCTTGGTGATTCGAGAGGCGACAATCGCTCGCATAATCTCCGCAAGGTTAACGATATAGAGGACGATGAGATATTTCCACACTATGAAAGGTCTAAACCAGAGCCAAAGCGTCAGACCAAAGCCGATACAGCAAAAAATGAGGAAAATTTTGGGAAGTCTGGGGTAGATAAGAAAATAGGTCAATCGAAGTGCAAATAGCATCATGAGGGTGAATGCTAAAAATAGTAGGCGACACAGCCATAGGTAATGCTCCGGGTCAGTTATAAAAACGCTGGGGGGATATGGGAATACGTAGAACCAAAAATAAACAGTTACCGCGAAACATGCGGTCAGCGCCGCATAGTATAAATTAGCCCTGCCGCTGCGTGAGGGATAGAAGACAAAGAGCAAGAAATGTGACAAGGAAAAGGCCAGGGATGCACCCATCAGGACCATCTGGTGAATCGTCACTTTTCTTTTGAGATTTTCGCGCAGGGCAATCAACTGATCTAAATCGTGGATGTTGTATGTGAAGCCCCGGCCTGATCCCGACCAGATAGGTGATTCCCTAAAGAAGCTTGAATAACGGAAAGCAAGAGTGTGTCGCGATTTACCTGCAACAGTGTTCAAAGATGGACGAAAGGTAAAGACAAGGGGTCTGTCAAACCCATAACGGGGTTCTTCTTCGTCTCTTGAACGCCCGACTTTACCGAATTGATATAGCAGCTCACCATCCAAATAAAATTCAACCGCTGCGACGCTGACCATGGATAAACCCAGCGGCACATTCCAAAGTGTGGAATCCACTTCCACGACATCACGGCGCCAGACAATACCTGACCAGAGATCCATCGGAGGTTGGGTACGCACCCAATCGCTATCATCAAACTCCGGCCGCGCCCAGGCGGTATCATCGCCGATGTGATAAGTGTGGAACTTGGGACCGATAATTTTCCCTTCGAGCTGCGCTCGGGCTGGTTGCGCCATTTGAAGGAGAAGGCAGCAGAAAAGAAGCGCGCGGATTTCATGGTTTGTGTTCATGATCTGTTTTCCGATTTTGAGTCGCGTGAAAAATTTTGTTTGCGATTGAAGACTAAATTTGTTAAATTTCGCCAAGTAAACAATTATGAGGTGTCTTTATGACCGAGTTGCTCATTAAAGCCGAGCCTGAATTTGCCCGCGAATTCAATCAAAAATTTGGGAACTCATCAAATCCGGTGAACTGCCATGTCGCAAAATCATAACATCGTCAGCGCGGCTGAAGATTTGATCCAGGAACATTTTGAGCTCGATCCGAGCCTCGAAAATGTGATCTGGATCAATTCGGATAAAACGGCGGAAATCCGCCTTCTGGAAATTACCCCCGAAACTTTTCCTGCTGGAGAAGTGCTGTCGTATTATTTTCCCCCCGACGATGAACTTCCTTATGCCACGATTCTGGCTCAGATCACGCCGGAAGAATGGCAAAAAGTTTTGCGGAAAGAAATCTCTCTGCCTGAGGGATGGACATTGGAAAACCACAAAGTTTATTCACGCAAAATAGTTGCCGCATGACCGACAGACAGAGTTGGCAGACAGCGTTCTTGAAGCAGGCCAGAGTTGACTGGGAAGCGTATCAAAGAACTCGCCAGGCGCCGTGGCCGGAATGCCATCGTCTGCTTTTTTTGCAAATGGCCTCGGAGAAACTGGGCAAAGCGCTTTTGGTTGCCGGCCATTCGAGTTTAGAAAAGATCACCCAGACTCACGCCGCTTTTGTGAAGTTCATGCAAATCGCCGGCAATCATCGAAAACTGCAAAAAGCCTTGGGCATGAAAAAGCCACAACAACGGGCGCAATTCAAAACGTTGCTGCCATTTGCTTACGAGATCGAGTTATTGGCGCCGGCATTGGCGCAACGCGGCCCGAATCCGGAATATCCCTGGGAAGATCCCTCCGGCACTATTTTAGCGCCTGCCGATCACTCATTTCCATTGGTCAAACGACTTCACCAAACTCCGCAAGGCATGCAGTTGCTCAAGTACGTTGAAATTTTTCTAAAGCGTTTTGAAGAACTCTTCATGTAACTTTCACCACCACCATCGTCACGTCATCCTCCTGCACCCGCCCGTTTGCCCACGCCTTTCCGGCATTTTTCAGATGCGTGATAACTTGCCCGGAGGGCTTTTGTCCGGCTTCGGCAACAAGCTCTTTGACTCGCGCCGCGCCGAGGATTTCACCCTGCGGATCAAACATCTCCTCCAAACCATCGCTTAAGAAAAGAACCGTGTCGCCGGGCTCGAGCGCGATTTTTTTCTGCTCATATTTGAAGTTCGGGAAACTGCCCAACGGCATGGCTTTGAGGGCGATTTCTTCAACATCACCAGCAGCGGCGCGGTGGATGAGCGTGTACGGCATACCCGCGGCTGCGACGAGCATGTGATGATTTTGGAACTTGGCGATGGTCAAGGCCATGTACATTTTGCGATAGCCCATTTCTTTGAGCGCTTTCGTAGCTTTTTGCAAGATGATGGCAGGCTCAGGCTCATCGGCCAGGGCATTGAACCCGTGAGATAAGGTTTCATCGCACGAATGAATCGCTTCAGTTGGAGTATCTCACGGGTTGAACAGACTTTTGGTGGCAGCGATCATGGTGCCGGCCTGCATGCCATGACCCGTCGCATCGCCAACGGCGATGGTCAACACGCCATCGTCGTGTACTTTGAAATCATAATAGTCGCCGCCGACTTCAGTGGCGGTTTTCATTTCGGCGGCGATGTCGAGATGCGGCAAAGCCGGCGGGTTTTTCGGCAGCATGGAAAGCTGAAGCTGACGCGCTTCTTCCAGCTCTTTGGTTTTGCGGGCGTTTTCCGCTTCCAGTTGCGCCTTCTCGCGTTCTTGTTGGATGGTCTTCTCCGAAAGCGCTTTGACTTGAATGAGTTGAGCTTCCAGATTTTTGTTGGTTTGGGCGAAATTGCGCGCCAGGAACACCGACATCGAGAGGAGAAGCCCGAAAAGACCGAGTGAAAAAACCGCGATTGTAGGCATCATACTCATTGACAGGATACCCAGGTCCGGAAGAAAGATTGACAAACCTCCCACGATGAAAAACAGAAAGCCAATCCCAATGATCCATGCGCCATCCTTTTTCTTAAGCATGGCAACAACCGTGACGCGAAGCATCTCTACAAGCGTTATCATTATAAATAGAGTCAAATATTTCTCATCTGTAAAGAAAGGGCGATTCCAAAGCCATACGCAGAGGACGATAGCGAGCAAAAGAAAAAGCCAAAATTGTTTTGGCAGCCGCGGGTAGAAAACTGCATATAAGAATCGCAGGCCTGCTATAAATGCAAACACGACTGTTTCATCTGTAATGTCTATAACAAATACAGCTTGCCGGAGGTTGGTTACAAAAGAAAATTCATATTCGAGGACGAGAAAAACAGCAACTCCAAATGTCAATGTAAATGCGGCGTAGTACAGGTTCTCTTTGGCGCGGCGATAAAACAAAAAGAGCAACAGATGCAGGAGGCCAAAAACCATCGGCACGACGGTCAAAAGTATCTGAGTGTTTGCCATGAACCGCTTCAGCCTGGCAGTCTTTGCTATCTCGCTGCTCAAGTCGCCAAAAGACATTTCGAAGCCTTGCGAAGCGTGCGGGTAGTTTTTCGTGAATAAGAAGTTTGAAAATCGAACCGCGATAATGTGATTGGTCCTGCGGAAAACAATGTATTGAGGAGGTGGGAAGTTGTTCCTCTTGAAATAACCTTCCTCATCACGCTGTGATGAACCGACTTTGCCGAATTGCGCGAGCAGTGTCCCGTCTAAGTAAATCTCTGAAGCGCCCCGCAGCCGATCCACGTTGAGCGCCAGTGGTCGATTCCACAGCGTCGAGTCAACGGCCAGATGCAGCCTGAACCAGCCGATGCCATTCCAGCCGCTCTTGGGCGGATTAATCGGTTGAAACCAGGTGTTGGTTGTTTCCCAGGAGCGGTCATCGAATTCCGGTTTTGCCCAGTCAGGATCGTCGCCGGGGTGATATTTCCAGTTGGGCGTTAGCCATCCGTAAGCTTTGGTGCTGTGTTTTAGACTACTTGCCCACCAACCAACTTTGGGAACAGCGTCAACCGGTCGGTCATAGGGATAAGCTCGCAAGGCAAAGCCCCAAGTACCGGTTCCTTCTGTCACCTTGACCAGACACCGGTTTTCCCCGGCTTTTAAGTCAGCATTGAACAGGTCTTGATCAGCTAAGACCTCGCGTCCTTCACGGTGGCGATGAACCTGCTTGCCATTAATCCACACGGCAACATCGTCATTGCTGCCAAGCAGAAATTGTGCTCTCTCTTCGGTCTCGCTTTGCAGAATGCAGAAGGCGTAAAGGGTTACACCATCATAATCGCCAACGGCGTGGTCCAGGTCGATGATGCTGCCGATGGAGCGGTAACGTTTCCACTTCAGAGTATCTCCCGACGCCGTGATAACACTGTCGCCCTCCTTTGAGTGGACAGTCGCTTCTCCGCCGACACTTGCGAGGAAATCCCTGTCCAATTCAGCCGAAGGGAACGGCCCGAGCAGCAGCCATTCGGTGATGAACTCGCCGTCAATGGCGTGAGTTTGGGCGTGGCCTGCTGAGGCGAAGATGAAGGCGGCCAAAAACATGAGAGAGATCAAACGGAGTCTTCGTGGCATAAGCGTACTCCTTAAAAATTTTGTTTGCGATTGAAGGTTAAATCAGTTAAATTTTACAGAATAACTTTGATCTAAAATTTGGAAACTCATCAAATCCGGTGAACTGCCATGTCGCAAAATCATAACATCGTCAGCGCGGCTGAAGATTTGATCCAGGAACATTTTGAGCTCGAGCCGAACCTGGAAAAGGTCATTTGGATCAATTCTGATAAGACGACAGAAATTCGTCTGCTGGAAATCAATTCCGACACCATTGCTACAGGAATGGTGCAGTCGTTTTATTTTGCCCCATCTCGAAAAATTCCTTATGCCATGAAAATGGCGGAAATCACGCCGGAAGAGTGGCAAAAAATTCTACGAAACGAAATTCCTCTGCCCGAGGGATGGACGTTGGAAAATTATAAAATCTATTCACGCGAAACGGTTACAGTATGAGCGACTGGCGAAACTGGCAAAAGGCGTTCCTGAACCAAGCCAGATCCGATTGGAACGCCTATCAAAGAACAAGCGATCCCAGATGGCCATCTTGTGATCGACTTCATTATTTGCAGATGGCCACAGAAAAGCTAAGCAAGGCGCTTTTAGTTGCTGGTGATACAAAGCCACAAAATCTCATGGGCAGCCATGCCGCCTTTGTAACATTTATGCGTGCCGCCAGTAAGAATCGAAAATTGCATGAGGTGTTGGGCTTGAAAAAGACTCCTTTGAAACTGCATTTCAAAAAGCTATTGCCGTTGGCTCACGAGGTCGAGTTATTAGCTCCAGCATTAGCACGAAACAACCCTAATCCGGAATATCCCTGGGAAGATCCATCCGGAAAAATTTTAGCGCCAGTTGACTATTCTTTTTCATTAATGGACCGGCTTCAAGAAAGTCCGCAGGGCCTTCAGTTGCTCAAGTATACTGAATTGTTTCTGCAAAGATTTGAAGAACTCTTCATGTAACTTTCACCACCACCATCGTCACATCATCCTCCTGCGCCCGCCCGTTTGCCCACGCCTTTCCGGCATTTTTCAGATACGCGATAATTTGCTCGGAAGGTTTTTGTCCGGCTTCGGCAACAAGCTCTTTGACCCGCGCCGCGCTCAGGATTTCTCCCTGCGGATCAAACATCTCCTCCAAACCATCGCTCAGGAAAAGAACCGTGTCGCCGGGCTCGAGCGCGATCTTTTTCTGCTCGTATTTGAAATTCGGGAAACTGCCCAGGGGCATGGCTTTGAGGGCGACCTCTTCAACGCCACCACCGGCGGCGCGGTGGATGAGCGTGTACGGCATACCGGCGGCTGCGACGAGCATGTGATGATTTTGGAACTTGGCGACAGTCAAGGCCATGTACATTTTGCGATAGCCCATTTCTTTGAGCGCTTTCGTAGCTTTTTGCAAGATGATGGCAGGCTCAGGCTCATCGGCCAGGGCATTGAAAAGGCTTTTGGTGGCGGCCACCATCGTGCCCGCTTGCATGCCATGGCCGGTTGCATCGCCAACGGCGATGGTCAACACGCCGTCGGCGTGTACTTTGAAATCATAATAGTCGCCGCCGACTTCGGTGGCGGTTTTCATGTCGGCAGCGATGTCGAGATGCGGCAAAACCGGCGGGTTTTTCGGCAGCATAGAGAGCTGAAGCTGGCGGGCTTCTTCCAGCTCTTTGGTTTTGCGGGCGTTTTCCGCCTCCAGTTGCGCCTTCTCGCGCTCCTGTTGGATGGTCTTCTCTGAAAGCGCCTTAACCTGAATGAGCTGGGCTTCGAGATTTTTATTGGTGAGGGCGAAATTGTGCGCCAGAAAAACCGACATTGAAATCATCAGCAGCAATATTGCATAGAAAGGTGCTGGAAAGTCAGAAAAACTCCAGGGTAAGGGAAGGTCAAATGGAAGCAGATAGTAAGCTGCCACCAGGCAAAAGAGGACCAAACCTAATAATATAATCCAGCCTCCTTCGCCTATGGGCTGGTAGGTTTTGTCCTTTGTGATTCGAGAGGCGACAATCGCTCGCATAACCTCCGCAAGGATAACGATATAGAGGACGATGAGATAGATCACCACTATGAAAGGTCTAAACCAGAACCAAAGCGTCAGAGCAAAGCCGATACAGCAAAAAATGGTGAAAATTTTGGGAAGCCGTGGGTAGATAAGAAAATAGGTCAATCGAAGTCCGAATAGTAGCGTGAGAGTTAATGCTAAAAATCGCAGGCGGTACAGCCATAGGTAATGCTCCGGGTCAGTTATAAAAACGCCGGGGTGAAACTGCATTACGGGGAACCAGAAATAAACAGTTATCGCGTACCATGCGGTCAGCGCCGCATAGTATAAATTAGCCCTGGCGCTGCGTGAGGGATAGAAGACAAAGAGCAAGAAATGTGACAAGGAAAAGGCCAGGGAGGCGCCTATCAGGACCATCTGATGAATGGTCACTTTTCTTCTGAGATTTTCGCGCTGGGCAATCAACTGATCTAAATCGTAGATGAAGTATGTGAAGCTCCCGCCTGATCCCGACCAGATAGGTGATTCCCTAAAGAAGCCTGAATAACGGAAAGCAAGAGTGTATCGCGATTTTCCTGCAACCGTGTTCAAAGATGGAGGAAAGGAAAAGACATGGGGACGGTCATATCCATAACGAGGTTGTTCTTCATTTTTTGATGTACCGACTTTGCCAAATCGATAAAGCAGCTCACCATCCAAATAAAATTCAACCGCTCCGACGGCTAACATTTCCAAGCCCAGCGGTACATTCCAAAGTGTGGAATCCACTTCGCAGACACCACGGACCCAGACAATACCGCGCCAGAGATCCATCGGAGGAGGGGTACGCACCCAAGCGCTATCATCAAACTCCGGCTGCGCCCAAGTGGTATCGTCACCGATGTGATAAGTGTGGAACTTGGGATAGATAAATTTCCCTTCAAGCTGCGCTCGGGCTGGTTGGGCCATTTGAAGGAGAAGGCAGCAGAAGAGAAATGTCAGGATTCTATCGATTTTGTTCATGGTTTTCTCCAATCATTAAATTCACGCCAGTCGAGCCGACTGGCTGCGCCCAAGGGGCTACTTTCATCACCACAAATGTTACATCATCCTCCTGTGGCCGGCCGTTCGCCCATTTCTCGCCAGCGGCGACCAGGTAGTCGATGATGGGTTGGGGCCACTTGACTTTTCAAATCAAGCTTTTCTCTTCCTCTTTGCTGCTTCTATCAACAGCAGGCGAGCTAAAAACCGAAGTCGATCGCAAATAAAGGCGTAGCTCGCCAGGCACGATCCTCGGAGCGATAATAAAACGCCGCCCCAAGACGAAACGGAGTTACCCGAAACCAGATCGCACTGAAAGTCAGTTGTAATCCTGTTGAATATCGGCCCTGTTCACGCAATTTCTCCAAGTCAAATCCTTTGTCCCAGCTTGTTCCCCAGTCGTAAAACAGAGAGCTAGCCAGATAATCAAAATATATCGGGAGAAAAGGCGTTGACCATTCCGGATAAGCCACCGGAAAATGATAGGCGCCTTTCAATCTTAACTGTTGGGGTCGATGATCATCATCATAGCCGATGGGAAGCGCGTCGAAGAAGTCATAATCAAATTCCCCGCGCCGGTTTTGATACATCCCCAATAATTCAAGCTGATGGTGTCGAATGGGCGTGGGCCGAAATGTATTCACGAGGCCGCTGTACTGCTGTCCGCCAAACTCGCTGCCCAGCGCGGAGCTGCTCCAATCAGCGCAGGCAAAGATATTCAGCGCGCGCTGCGGGACCACATCACGCCACGCTTGGGCGAAGCGGTTGAATTCAAAGCCCAGTTGCACGCCACGGTAGTCGCGCCGCGATGGAAAAATATTTCCCGTTGAGTGTCTGCTGTCCTCCAATCGTGCCCCGAAAAAAGGCTGCAAAAACGTGACATCGACGTTGCTTTCCAGTACGAGGGGCAAGGCGGTGGTCAATTGCAAGCCTCGCTTCCGCCACCATCCGCTCTCGCCGCGTGCGGCAACCTCGTCGGGCAGGTAGAAGGCGCGAATATCAAATGCCGGCCACCAACGGCGATAGGAATAATTAAAATCAACCGAAGGCCGCAGATCTTTTGGCGAGAGGGCAAAGAGTCCCTGCCAGACGTGCCGGTGCAGAGCATCTCGGCTCATCGCAAAAACGCCTGGGATGATGCCATGTTCATCCTCGCAAGGCAACGGAATCCATCCCTGCGGCCGCAAAATTTGGCCCCACGGATGGTATGAAGTTGTCTTTGCGGACAACACCGCGGGAGGATTTTTGACGCCTGCGGCGGTTGGGAAAGTTAGAGGATGAGTATGAGGTTGAACGGCCTTCTCTTCCAGCCAGCGTGTGGAATCCAGCGACATTGTTGCCGCGGCAAAGCCGGTGTAGGTGTAGCTGCTGAAAGCCAACTCACGACCATCGGGAGAGACATCGGGAGTAAAAGCCCCCAGTTCGGCATCGGTTACCTGCCAGCGTTTTTCGGTTGCAATCTCAACCGCCCAAATATTAAAAATACCCGAGCGATCCGAGGCATACAAAACATAGCGACCATCGGGCGTCCAGCCGGGATTGTTATCGTGAAAAATATCCGGAGAATAAAGATAACGCCAGCGGCCGCTTTGCACCTCCAAAACCGCAATATCCTGTCGGCCGGTGGAATCTTTAAGGCCAAAGGCAATCCATTTTCCATCGGGCGACCAGCGGGGATTTATTATCGTATTGTGCGGAATGTTCAGCAGCGTATCAACTTCCCCATTTTCCAGGGTTACCGTGACCAATTGAGTGGTTGGCAACGCCGTCTGGACCGCCACCACTTGGGTTTCATCCGGCGCCAAATCCGGACTGTAGACGCGCGCATTGTTAGTTAAGGATCGCACTTGTCCCGTGCGCCGATCATAAAGTTTCAGATCAGCATAGGTCGTGGCGTCAAAGCGAGGATGCACGTGCAGTTCCGCCCAGACCAGAACTTTTTTGCCGACTGTAAAGCTGTTCCCTCCCTCCAGGGGAAATAATTGGCGTTGTCGAATTTGCCGGCGCTTGCCGGTGCGATCCATCTCCGCCAATTCGGGCAAGTCATCAAAGCTGTTTCGGTAAACCAACAAATGATCTTGGTCAACCCAGCGGGGTGAGAGTTGATCTTCCGGCCGATTGGGTTTGTGCCATATTTGCGCCGGCAGGGCAAAAGACTCGCGCTTGACCTGATCAGCAGAAAATTCCTGCAACATTTCCTGATACAACTTGTTCAGGCTTTCTCCAGTCTCGGACTTTACAGCCCGGCCCAATCCCAGCAAGGGAAAGGCCGAATAGCGATCGAGAATCTTCGCCCATGCTTGCGGGCCGTAGCGTTGATGGACAAAATGTGATAGATAATACCCCGAGACGTACCGCATATTAACTTGCGGCATGCGCTTGCGACTGCCAAAGTTGGTATTTTCCAATCGCCAGGGTTTGCCAACCTTGAGCGGCGCCATCATTTGCATCCAGTGATAGGGATTTCTACCCTCGCCGCCCTGCGTCAATCGAGTTTCGTTGAACGTTGCAAAGCCCTCAATGTACCACCGTGGCGTATTACCCTGCCAAAACGAGTTTAATTCCCCTAACAGCGGATACGTTAGAGTGGAAAGGCCTTTATGTTTCCGGAGTTGTACAACGTGGGTAAATTCATGTGCGATAAGAACTCGCAACAACTCATCGCGGGAGCCGATTATGTTATTTTGCAGCTCCGTCACGAACAGCTCCATTCGCCAGGGCAAAGGATCGACAAAGCCCCCCCAGTAATCGGCTCTGGTATGGACGACCACATGGGTTCGATGCGGAAAGTAATTCAATGAGCGGCTGACCGGTTCATAGACTTCCTCGCAAAGCGCAGCGACGCGATCGCCCAACTCTTCATATCCGGCAGGAAAATAGACCGAAAAATGCGGAGTTGTCAGCGTTCGCCATTTCAGGCTTGGCTCGTGCTCCGGCGCTTGCGACTTTGCAGCCATCGCCCAGGCCAAAAGCCCAGCGAAGAGCATCGTGACAAAAAGAATTTTTTGCTTCTTCATGGCATCACCTCATGATTTGATTTATTTGAGTTTCATCACCACAAACGTCACGTCATCCTCCTGCGGCCTGCCATTCGCCCATTTCTCGCCGGCGACAACCAGGTAGTCGATGATGGCTTGGGGCGAGGCTTTTCTTGCATCATTCCACCCCAACGACTACCATCGTCACATCATCCTGAAATTCGCCGCGGCTGAATTCCGTCACGGCTTCCATGATCTTCTTTTGTACATCGGCAGCGCGAAGATTCAGGTTGCTGCTCAACAACTCGACCAAACGTTCTTCGCCAAACTCTTCTCGCTCGGCATTCACGACTTCGGTGACGCCATCGGTGAAGAGTAAAAGCCGGTCGCCGGAGCTTAATTCAATCTCGCCTTGCTCGAAAGTCCGCTCGTGAGACATTCCCAGCGCCAGCCCGAAATCGAGCACTTTGACCAGGCCATCGGCGGTGAGCATGATATTGGAGGACTTGAGGTCACGATGCAAGATGCCTTTCTTGTGCGCGGCGTTGACGGCGCTGGTGATCTGCGTGGCACTGTCGAGCGCTTCTTGCAGGGGAATCTCGCGGGCACGGCAAATCTGCGCCAGTGTTTGGCCCTCGACGTATTCCATGCAAATAAACAGGCGGTTATTCCATTCGTTGATTTCGTAGATGGTCACGATATTCGGGTGATTCAGGGAGCCGCTGGTTTTTGCTTCGCGAATCAAGCGCTGCTGGATTTGCGGAGCTTGGAGCATGTCGACGTGAGGAAACTTTAAAACAACCGGGCGGTCGAGCTTCAAATCGCGCGCCTTATAAACTTTCCCCATGCCGCCGCTGCCGATTTTTTCCTCGATTTGATAATGCAAGATGGTTTGGCCGATCATAATGTCTGCCTTTCATGAATATATACTCGTTAGGCGATGGATTTATCATGTACCATTAACTTGTTATTAGTTTTATGAAAATATCACCCTGCAGTCAAAATAATTTTAAAATAATTCTACCATGCGGCTTCTCTCTTACATTAGCTGGACCATCTACTATTAAAGTTTGTGAATGCGCAAATGATGTAAAAAGCGGCAAAAATATTAAGACAATATACTTTCTCATTTTAACCTCCGTGTACGAAGGATTACATTTATAACGCCTAGCGAGCTTCTCCGGCGCGGGGGGATGGCGATGGATAATCCCTGTCGAGAACATAACTTCACATCCTGCGGGAATCTCCAGTATGAGACGCCGCGCCGTTTCAATCGCGACATCATCGGTCAGAACGAAGTTCGTCCTTTTCTTCTGAATCCCAGGAATGTTGAAGGGATACCCAGCAGACTTTGTTTTGCAACTTTCGAACTTTTTCTTGCAAACTCCCTCTATCAAACTTTGAAATTTCATCACATGCTCGGCCAGCCGTTTTAATTCATCCTCAAATTAAATGAGCATTATTTTGCCTTGTTTTTATTCCACCATTCCTGCCAATTTCCCCAAGAAGCTCCAAAGTCATTTCCTGTCATATCGACTAATGCTCTTCTCGCTGCCCACTGGACATGCCAATGTTCATCCTTTAGTGCATCGATTAATGCTGGTATCGTCTTTGGATCTTTAATATCTCCTAAAGTATCTATCGCCAGTACTCGAACATCTGAATCTTCATCCTTTGTGGCATCGATTAAAGGTTCTACTATTCTGGGGTCGTTGATCTTTCCTAAAGTCTTTAAAGTCTCGATCGCCAGTTTTCGAACTTCTGAATTTTCATCCGTTATGGCCTCGATTAAAGGCTCTATTATCCTTTGGTCTTTGATCTTTCCTAAGGTCTCAATCGTTTGTGTTCGAACCTCTTCATCTTCATCCTTATCCTTTACAACATCGATTAAAGGTTGCACCACAGTTGAATCATTGAGTTCTCCTAAAATCTGTATGGCCTCCAATTGAACTTTATAATACTTATCCTTTAGCGCGGAGATTAAGAGTTCCAGTTCCTGTGCTTTGGGGTGCTTGATCTCCTTCTTGGCTTCCATGACTTTTAATCTAACAATCGAATCCTTTCGTACTTTAAAAAGTCTTATACCATCGATTACATACCATACGTCTATGCTGACTCCGCAACGGTCGCCACGCCTGCAGTTGCCTGTACTATCTTCAAGGATGACCTCATTCCCCGCAAACCTGATTCGAAGCACGCATTCTTCCGGGGGATCGAGGAAATCCAAGAGTTCACGGTACTCCAGATATCCGTCTTGCAGAACCGCAACACCTTCCATAAAGCACAGCGGCAAATTCCCACAAATTAACATCAATGAAAATGCGATAGTTCCATCTGGACCCTTAGTGAGCGTCAGTGAATCTGTTGCTTGGACTATACCCCAGCTTGTATCTAAATTTGCATAGACTTCACGAATATTAATATAAGCTCCCAATAGAGTATCTGGAAGCAGTTGCACTCCTTTAGGTTTTGTCTGCAGTTCTTCAATGCCAACAGTCTCCAATTCAGTATCTTTTTGAGATGAAACCTTAGATGGTGCAATGGTTGTATCCCTTACTGAAATTGTTCCGACACTATCGGCATGCTCCTTTTCACCTTTTGCCATGCATGACGAGAGTGACGAATAAACTATTAGTGTATATGAAAGCCAACACCATGAAAACTTCATAGCATCATCCCTCGAACAATCAAAATTCCAACAACGACTCTCCCTCGCAACGGGCCTAACGCGGATTTAACTCTGTTTTTCTATTTCAACTTATTCTTACTCGGTGGCGCTAATAATCGTCTTGCCAGTTCTTGCTCTGCTTTTTGCAGCATGAGATTGTCTTCCAGATAATCCACAGCTTGGGATCCTGCGCGATTTTTTTTGTGAATGTCTGCACCATGTTCGACAAGCAAACGAATGAGCGGTAGGGAAGCATGCTTGGCTGCGTACATGAGCGGAGTCTTCTCTGCTTCTTCCGAAGCGAAATAATATGTGTAATAACCTAATTCGAACGTAGCATCAAAGATTTCTTCACGCGTTTTCAGAGCGTGGTTCACATCGGCGCCCTTGGCAAACAGCAAGCTTGCCGACTCCAAGGCATCGTATTGCGCTGCAAAAAACAAGGCAGTCTGCCCAAGGCTGTTTTGGTAATTCGGATCGGCGCCGTGCTGCAGCAAGTATCGGATCACCTCCGTTCGCTTCACTGCCATCATCAAGGCTGACTCCTCGCCTACATTCGCGCTGGCGCCGTTTTCCACTAAGAGGCGAATGATATCAAGAGACAAATTATTCGACACTGCGTATTTCAGCGCCAGATCAAGCGGCTGGTATTTGATGAGTTCTGAGGTAATCCGATAGGAGATCGACATATATTTTTCCATCTCCTCCTCCGATGGAATCTTTGCCCGTTGAAGAGTTTGTGAAGCGATCATACGCGCGGCCTGGGCCAGATCAAGATGCGGATTGGTGAAGGTTTTATAGACAGACGTTTCGGAGATGTTGATGTCCAATTCGTTGTCATCATCAAAATAGCTAAAGATGGGGTTAAGAACTAATCCTATGGCGATTTTGGAGGCCTTTTCGGCTGTTTGGATATCCATTCCAAATGTTTGGGCATAATATGATTTTAGGCCTTCAAGGGCCATGGGTATTGCTGCAACCAGCGAATCATATTTTTCCTTGTTCCATAATCCCATATTGGACCAGATTTCCAAAAACCGCATTCTTTTGGGCTGTTCGTCAAGCAATGCGGCATCCTCTTCGAGCAGCAATTGCGGCGCTAGGTATGCCTTCTTATCCGCTATGCTCCAAGCCCTATAAAAGGCAAAACGGATACTTCCGTCACAGAAACTGCATTCCCTTTGCTGAATATCGTAAACAATTCCTGCCAATTGTTTGACCGGTTCAATCTTCTCGATACTTTCGTCGCAGAAACTTGCGAAAACGTGGGCGTCCCGCGAGCTCCCCCAGTACAGGCCAAAGGCTTCCAAAGCTTCTTTGGGATGCTCGCGGAACAACCAACATGGCGCTATACTACCATCTGTTTTATCGGCCCCGCTGATAAAGCGAATATCCCAGAGCAGCTCGCCCAAAGCAGCATATTCGAACTTCTCTTGGCTATCTCGGCCTGCGAGTCCGAACTTATCTTCAGCACTGTTGACGGCTTCTCGAATTAAACGATCGATCTCCGCCCTGGGATTACCGACAGTGACCTTGCCAGTGTAATAAAGATAGGCCAGATAGGCTTTGGCCGTTGGCGCGGACAACGTTTTTAATCCAGTCGCCGCATCTTTGGGAGAGAATGCGATGAGATCAAGGTAATGTTGAAGGAGGTTATGGATGATCCGTAATATAAAGGGAAATGACTTTGATCCATCCGGAGATGACCAGGTACCGGACATTTCATCGTCTTTGAAAGCCCCTTTAAAAAGGCCGGTTTTCTTTCCACTGCTATCGAACTCACTAATCACGAAATTTTCATTAACACCCACACTGCCTTCGATGCGAAGCGGCTTGCCTATGGCCGTATAAAAATAGCTGCCAAATAATTTGCTTCCTTCGCGCGTCAAAGTCAGTTGCAGGTTGATCTTGTTGTTAATCTGCCCGTAAAAAATTGTGGTATAAGATATCTGCGACTTTGCCGCCATCGTCCAGGCTAAAAGCCCGGCGACTAGCATCGTGACAAAAAGAAATTTTTGCTTCTTCATGGCATCACCTCATAATTTAGGAGGTGGGATAGAATAAGTCGGCCATCCCATCTCCGCTAATCGTTGTTTCTCAATATTAATTTAGCGCAAAATGGTAAAGTTGTTTTATCCCACCTCCTTAATTTTCATGACGACAAACGTTACGTCATCCTCCTGCGGCCGGCCATTCGCCCATTTCTCGCCAGCGGCAACCAGGTAGTCGATAATGATTTGAGGCGAGGCGAGCGCGACTTCTTCAACGAGTTTTTTCATCGTCGGGTAGTCGAGAATCTCGTCGGCCTCGTTGAACATTTCGGGCAAGCCGTCGCTCATGAGCAAAATCGTATCCTCCGTCGCCAAATTCGTTTCTTCGACTTGTTAACAAAAAAGAATGGCTTGCAAATTAGCCGAATCGCGTTGTATATTAGTATTGCCGGAAATTTCGAGCATAATGAGAGCTTTGCAATGCGCGATGAAGTTCAAGATCGATTGGGCAACACGATCTACTTGACAGATGAGAGATGGAATCATATTATCAAATCGCATCATCAATTGAAAGGGCGTCGCGCGGAAGTTTTAAGCACAATTCGATCCGGAAAACGCCGGCAAGATCCAGCGATTCTTGACAAGTTTTATTACAAGAAGCGGGTTCATTTTCTGGGCCGGTTTAGCGCCATTGAAGTGGTTGTTCTATTTCGCCGGCAAAACGATCAGCCGAATAATTTTGTTGTCACTGCTTATCCCAAGTAATAAATCGGAGAAAACAAATGTTTATCTCTTACGACTCGGAAGGCGACTTGCTGGAAGTCATTTTTGACGAAAGCCTGCATCAGGCGGAGCAGATGGCTTATGAGCTTCGCGACGGCATTCTTATCTATGTCTCCGTTCCAAGCCACAAACTCGTGCAATTGACTTTGGTTAGCTATCGTGCGCTCGCTCAAATTCCGGTCGTTCAGTTTGAGGGGTGGAAAAAACTCACGGCTGCGGCCAAGAAAAAATTGTTGCCCATCCTTACTTCATCTCCGGTTGTAAATATTTTGAGGCTCGACCCTAAAACCGGGCACGGCCATATCACCTTCCCTGCCACGCCGGAGATTTTCGCTATTGCCGCTTGATGCAATTCTTCATCTAATGCCTCCCACCAGACCGGTGGTCTGGGTTACTTTCACCACCACGAACGTCACGTCATCCTCCTGTGCCCTGCCATTGGCCCATTTCTCGCCGGCGGCGACTAAATAGTCGATGATGGCTTGGGGCGATTCGTGCGCGACTTCTTCAACGAGTGTTTTCATCGTCGGGTAGTCGAGAATCTCGTCGGCCTCATTGAACATTTCGGGCAAGCCGTCGCTCATCAGCACCAACGTATCGCCGGGACGGAACTCGACCTCGGCTTGTTGATATTGAAAATTCGGGAACCCACCCAAAGGCAGGCCCCTTAACAAAATTTCATCAACCTGATTTAGATCAGCCCTATGCAGCAGCGCCGGCGGCATTCCCGCAGTGGAAATAGTGATTTTATTCTCTTGATATTTCACCAACATCATCGCCATGTAGAGGTAACCCAGATTCATGCTGTCCAAGGCGCGCGACATTTTCTGAAGAATTTGCGGCAGTGAGTCTTCGTGGGCCAATGATTTGAACAATCCCTTGGTCACCGAGACGATGGTGCCGGCCTTCATTCCATGCCCAGTGGCGTCGCCGATGGCGATGGTCAATGTTCCATTGCCGTCGAGATGGAAGTCGTAATAATCGCCGCCAACTTCGGTGGCGGGCTTCGAGTAGACGGCAATTTCGAGATGGGGTAATTTCGGTACGGTTTTCGGCAGCATGGCAAGCTGTAATTGGCGGGCTTCTTCTAACTCTTGAGTTTTGCGCGCGTGCTCAGCTTCGAGCTGCGCCCGTTCGCGCTCCTGCCGGATGGTCTTTTCCGAAAGCGCTTTGACTTGAATGAGCTGGGCTTCGAGATTTTTGTTGGTTTGGGCGAAGTTGCGAGAGAGAAAGACGGACATCGAAAGCAGCAAGAGCAAGGCCGCATAAAATGGCGTCGGAAAATCGAGATCATCCCATAGCGGTGTTATGAGGTTAAAATCTTCCGAAGCATACTGATACATAATCCCCAGTATCAGGAAGATCATGCCAATCAAAATAATCCAGCTTCCTTCATAAATCAATTTGCGCTTTTTGATCCGTGAAACGACGATTGCTCTCAAGATCTCAAGGCAGATGAATATGACGAAAAAGACGCCATATTGATTCAGAAGAAAAGGTCTGAGCCATCCCCCGACTGTCAAACCGGCATCAAGAGTGGCAATAACGATAAAGAGTCTCGGCAACTTTGGGTAAATAACCGAATACGTAAAACGGAGAATGGCGAGATACATAATTCCAGCCACAATAGAAAACAACCTCTGCTGCCAGAGGTAATCGGCTACAGGCATCGCGATAAAAAACCAATCGAGAAGCTGGAAGTACGTGAAGAAAACTGCGCTGAAGCACGTTATGGCAAAATAAAGATTGGCCCGCAGTTTCGGATAAAACCAAAAGAGCAGAAAGTGAATCACCGCGAGCGCAAGAAAAACGCCGACCAAAAACATTTGGTGCCGGCTGCCTTTTTTTTGAACGCTGTCGCGCCGGGCGTTCAGTTGGTCATAATCGCCAATGTCAAACCCCAGGTGCGGCCGCCAACTCGATAAGGCGGGCAAATCCAAAGTGAAGCTCGAGTAGCGCATGGCGATCACGTGTCGTGACGTCGCGCCTGTTACTTGTATTGGCCTCGGGAAGGTAATGATTCTGGGATCGGGGCCGCCAAAACAGCAGAGCTTCGCTTGTTCATCTTCAATAGCCGCGCCAAGATTGCCTATTTGATAAAGCAACTTGCCATCCAAGTAAAATTCAACCGCCCCAACGTACCAAATATTTATACCCAGCGGCACATTCCACAACGTGGAATCCACTTCGAGAGCGGCGCGCAGCCAGCCGCGCCTCGGCCGGTTGTAATAGGCAAACTCAACAAACTGATTCTGCTCCCAATCGCTATCGTCAAATTCCGGGTTCGCCCAGAGTCCCGCCTCGGCGGGATCATCGCCGGCATGATAGCGATAGAATTCCGGCGTCAATCTGATTTCTTCCTCGGCATGATACACATTTCCAGCCGAGTCTTGTGCAGTATATGTCCATTTCGCTGGCGGATGCGCTGGCGGCCACCAAATCGCCCAATTCTCCGCGTTAACCGCAACCTTTCCTGGCGGTATCCAGCCATCGACCGTGGAATCTCCATCGTCATACCATTTGGAAAATTCAGCGCTGGTATAGTCACGCGTCGGCCAGTTTCGAAGAACCCATTTGCCATTTTCATAGCGATAGAACCCGAAATGAGTGATTTGCAAAGGAACGTCGAGGTTGTTTCTCACCTCGGTTCTGTACGGCCACTTGTACTCAATCCATTTATACTCAGGATGCCGCCAAAGATACCCTTCGCTGGGATTGGGAAAATGGCGCACGACGAGGACCTCGGTTGCTTTTTCCGGCTGATGTTGTTGGGCATGAATCTGAGTTGCCAAAGCAAAAAGGCAGAGCAAAATGAAAGGTAGGGTGTGCATTGTTCCAACCTCACCAGAAATGCGCGAAGTCGGACTTGCGGAACGCCGAAACGCAAGCCCGATTTTATAGGAGATACGCCCGTAGAGAGCTCGGCATTAAACCACCGAGCTCCTATAGGATGATGATTACTCTGCGGGCTTTGCCATCTGTGGCGCAACGCCGAGCTGTTGCATCAGGTCCATCCTGTCCCAACTGAGCCAGCCCTCCTCAATCTTGCCGCTAACGAAACGGGATATGCTGATTCCCGTAACCGTCACCTGTTTGTCGGTGGGAGCAATACCCATCAACTCGCCTTTGTGAGTGCCGCGAGCCGTCCAACGAGTCGCCACCATATTTCCTGCGGCGACATGGTCATCGATGGTGAAAGGAGGTCGGGAAAGGCGTTGCGGTACATAGTTATACTTTGTTTGACTTCCTCCGGACCATTTGTCGTGGCGGAAGTGGCGGGTCCGTGACCGCGATAGTTGCTGGTGTAAATTTCGTCAATTGCCGCCAGATTGCCTTTGTTCCAAACTTCCTCGAAAGCGCGCCGGGCGAGGGCTTTGTTTTCGGCGGACTTGTCGCTGTAGGTGCACGAAGCTGACAGTCCAAGCGCAAAAAGGGCCATGGCCGCATACGAGATGAAATGAAAACGTTGCGTGGGACTTCCTCCTTTCTGGGGTGAGATAAATAGGAATGTGATTTCTCGCCATACCTCTTTAAGGCAGAAAATCGGATAGATGTAAGATTTTGGCAGTTAAGCTAGCGTCGAAGTTAGAGGAGAGGATGGCGCTGGAATATACACACGCCTTACCGGAAAAGTCAAGCAGATTCTTTTCGAAATAAAAAGGCCAGCTCATCTTAAATAAGCCGGCCTTCTCTCGATTGCAGATAAACGCTACAGCGCGCGCTGAAAACTCAGCACGTAGCGGAATTTGAATTCGTCTTCTTTCGAGCCGTTGGATTTAAGCCGCGGCGCACTTACCCACAGCGGAAAATCCAGCCGCAGCGTGTAGTTGGTGCCAACGATAAAAGTATACCAGTCGTCCGGCCATTGTTTGTTGAACGTGATGCCAACGCCGGCATCGGACAACTGTTTGGAGGCATCATTCAAATCTTCGAGGCGGCCCGTATCGAAAAACGCGGACAGCGTCAAGTTGCCGAGCAATCTGCCGATGAGCGGCAGTCGCATTGCTTTGCGCAATTCGATATTCGCGGCCAACAAGCTTTTGCCGGCGCGTTCGGGCTGATCAAAGTAACCGCGCAGATTGCCGCCGCCGGGGCGGTGATAATGCGCCTCCGCCGGAAACGCGCCACGGCTGCGCAAATAGAAACTCCCAAACTGTTCGGCTGGACTGGCATCGAAGACATAGAAGAGATGTTCGATGGGCTTGTCGTCCTCTTGCCGCAAAAACGCGCCCTGGAACAAGCGCAAATACAATCCGTCGCCACGCTGATTGGGAATCCAAAAATTGAGGCCGCCTTGCAACCGCGTAAACGTCGCGTCACTGCCGAAAGCTTCATCGGCGTGGCGAATTTCGTAATTCAACAGACTGCGCCACTTCATGCCGCGCGGATTCACGTTGAAAGTCAGATAAGCTTGATTCACCTTGCCAACGCTCCAAGTCGGAACGGCCATCATGTTGTCGCCAACTTTCACGCGCCGGAACGTGTAATCGACTTTGTCTTTGGGCAGTTCAGTATAATTAACGCCGATAGCCAAATTGAAAGTCGGCGGCGTGGTGAGTCTTTTTGCCCAAAACGTGCGCAGGCTCGCATCGCCGGCAATGCGGCCTTCCAATTTCATCAAGCTCATCTGATAATTCGCATGGCTGCCGAGCGGATTGCCGAAGCTGAAGCGGCCGTCAAGCTCCGAAGAATTGGGGCCGTACCAACCGGCCAAGCTCAATTGGCGCATTTGCTGGTAACGACCATTAAAACGCACGCCGAATCGCAAGCCATCGACATCGTTATACCAAAAGCTCGGCTTCCACGTCACCACGTAAACATCCGGAGGCGAATAATTACCGATGTACGGATACTCCGGATAAATCTCGACGCGCGTGTTGCCGTGGCCCAAGCGGCTTTTGTCCATGATTTGATCCTCCAGGTCGAGCACGGCGTGACGCGGTTCAGTCGCCGTCATAAAAGTAAGCGTTCCCTTCTTTTCCTTGCCATCCCATCGCTGCCGAACTTCACCGTTATCTGCCAGCGCCAACTCCACCTCGGCCGGCATGATGCCTTCGTCGTTGCGCACGATTTCAACCTCGGTTTGCCATTTGCCGTTTGCTGTTTGCTTTTTTTCAACGCTGCCGAGCCGGTAATCCACCGTTTTGGTTTCGTGCAGCCACTGCTGAAAGAACCAATCCAAATCCGTGCCGCGCACGTCCTCGCAAACTTGCTTGAAGCGCGTTTCGTTGACGTGCTTCAGCGCCCAGCGGTTGAAATACTCGTGGCAAATCTTCTGAAAAGTTTCTTCGCCAACGACATAGCGCAGCATTTCGAAAAAGATCGAGCCTTTGGTGTAGGCATTGACGCCGTAACCGAGGCCGTCCTTGTATTTGAAAGCGTAGCGTGAGATCGGCTCGTTATAGCCGCTGTTCATGTACCATTGCGCAAAGCTGCGATTCCCAACTTTGTTCGTCACCTCGGGGCGATGGCGTTCCAGCCAGGTGGCTTTTTTCATGGCCGTCTCGCGATCATAGCCCCACTTGCCGTAGCGCGTTTCCATATACCAACTGGTTTGAAACGAAGTGAAGCCCTCGTCGAGAAAAGCTTCCTTTTGCTCGTTGTTGCCAAAGATGCCGAAAAAATAAATGTGGCCGACTTCATGGAGAATGAGGCCTTCACTCTCCGAGGCATTCATGACGAGCATCGGATATTCCATGCCGCCGCCGAGCAAGCCGTGCGTGATCGATAGTTGGGGATACGGATAGCGGCCAAATTTTGTCGAAAGCCATTCGAGCGCACGCCGGCCGCGCTCCGTCACCACTTTGCTCCATTTGGGCTTGGCGTCGCTGCGAAAGAGCGCATGAATCGGAATGCCGTCGTACTCGCCGCGCTCGTAGAGAAAATCCGAGGAGGTGATCCAGGCAAAATCGTGAACCTGCTCGGCGTGAAAAGTCACTTGCCTCCTCGGCTGATCTTTCATCTTGCCGACAAGCGCTTTTTTCATCCCGGCATATTTGCTCGGCCATTCCGCTTCCGCGAGTGAGGTATCGACTTGCACGAGCGACCAGCCCGGATCGCCTTCGGTCACCACGCCGGTGGCGCCGACGATGTAATCGAACGGCACGTCGATGGTCACGTCGAATGTGCCGAACTCACCATAAAATTCGCCGAGAAAGTGCAGCGGCTCCGCGTGCCAGCCTTCTTCGTCGTAAACGCAGAGCTTCGGATACCATTGCGCGAAATCGAATTGATTATCGCGATAACCGGCACGATCTTGAAACAAACGCACTTTTGATTTGAAAGCCAGCTCGAAGCGAATCTCTTCCCCGGATTTGAGCGGTTCCGGCAAGGCGGCTTCGAGAATCGAGTCGGTAACTTTGAATGCGCTCACCGTCCCGACTTCCCTTAATTTGTTTTCTGAAGAAATGTCGGGACTTTCGCCTTTGCGCAGAAAACGAAACTCGGTAATGTCGATCCAACCCGCAGCTTCGTCGTTCGGCAGATTGCGGACGTAATACTCCGCCGCTTCTTTGGCGCGCACGGTCTCGTTGTTGCGAAAGCCGTTAGGGTAAAGATACAGGTAAATTTTGTCGAGCGTATTCGGCGAGTTGTTGCAATAGAGAATGTTAGAAGTGCCGGTGAGAAATTTCGTGGCCGGGTCGAGGCTGACGTTCATTTTGTAATGAACGAATTGCTGCCAGTAGTCGTTCGGCGTGTCGCCGCCGAACAGCCGCGTTGCAACCAATAACAGCGTGGTTATAATTGCAACGCGCTTTGGGCTTGACTTGCGCATAAAATCCCTCTCCTCACTTAAAATGGTTGGAAATGCCGTTCGTGACCTATGCGAGGCTTTTACATTATATTAAGACAAGGTGAGAACCGAAAAGGTTTAACCCGGGCGCTAATGAAACAGGCGCCGCAAGTGGTTCTATTAGAGATGAAATCTTTACTTTTTCGGCAAACATTTTTAAACCGCTAATCAACGCTAATGGCCGCTAATTTTTTTCATTCGCGTCAATTCGCGCCCATTCGCGGTTGCCTCTTGTTTGGTTGCGGCTAAAGTCGAACTGTGCTTTTTCTGCAACTTGAATGCAACCGAATAGGGCCGCGTCTTGCCGTACTTGAGCTTTTTTTCGTTCTCAGCAAGATGGTATCTTTCTTCGGCAATCCTGGGCTCCTCAAAATCCACGACGGCAAACCCTGCCGCCATGAAGGCCTTCCAATAATCCGAAAGCGGGCGATGAAACCAAATGAACTCAGATTTGAAATGGGCCCACGGCGGATCAGTGCACTTCCTCGGCTCGAAGTACGGGAAACTCCAGTAGTAAAATATTTCGTCGCCGTTTTTAGAAACTGTTGCACGCCCTTGCGGAAAGCAAGGGTGGGAGAGCACGAGCACGGCCACACCGCCGGTTCTCAAAATTCGGCTAAAAGCGTTCATGGTTCCTCGCAGGTCGGGGGTATCCATGAGAACATAATTCGCGATCACGATGTCAAAACGCTCATCAGCGATGGCGCGAAGCTCGGAGCAGGAATCCACGCGGAAGTCAATATCGGGATAATGCGCGCGTGCGATCTCGATCATTCTCTCGGAGAAGTCAATGCCGGTAACAAGAGCGCCCCGGTCGCGGAGTTGCTTCGACAAATACCCCGTCCCGCAACCGGCGTCAAGCACCGCAAGCCCGCTGACGTCGCCGGCGAATTTCCACAACACCGGGTCGGAATTTAGGATGCGGTTGCTGTCGCCATTATCACCAACCTGAATCAGCCAGTCGTCAGCAACGCGGTTCCAAAAATTCCGGGCTTCTTCAAGCTCGTCGTTGATCATAAATATTTCTCCTGCACGTCCGGCGCTTCGCACGCGCAAAGTTTTTTTGTTAGTCCATAAAAAATGCAATCGTTGCAAAAAAGCAAAAACTTTCACGCCGAGCCGCCGAGCCGCAAAGAAAAGCTTGGCGATTTTTTGCGCGAGGCTTTTCTTTATGTTTCTGGCTCACCCGGGTTAGGCCAAACAACCCAGACGATCCGCCTGGCTACGCCCGTAGAACTACTCATACCTCCCAAACTCCTCCGCCAACGGCGCCAGCACCTCAATATTCTCCGGCGGCGTGTGCGGCGCCACCGAGCAGGCCGAGCTTAAAATATAGCCGCCGCCGGGCTTGCCAATGCCCAGCCTTCTTTTTACGTCTGCTTTCACTTCATCCTGACTGCCGAACAACAGCGTATTCACTGGATCGATGTTTCCTTTTATAAAAGTTTTTCCGGAGAGAATTTTCTTGGCTTCTTCCAGCTCCACCGTGCCGAGCGGCGGCGGGTCGAGCGTGTCGATACCGTTGGTGCCGGTGGCCATTATCAGATCGAGCCGGTCGCCGATGCTGCCGCAGGTGTGCGTGTAAACCGGAAGAGTTGGAAAAGCCTTTTTGATCTCAGTGACGATTTTTTGCTCATAAGGCAAAACAAACTCTTCATAATGTTGCCGGGAAATCAGGCCCGCGCCGGCGAAGGCGGAAGAGATCAAGACGGCATCGACTCCACAAGCAGCCTGTTTTTTTGCCAAATCAATCGCGCCATCGGCGAGACGATCGAGACAGGCTTTGGCTTTGCCGGGGTCGTCGAGAATCGCCATCAGCGCGTGCTCGTAATTGAGCAGCTCCAAAAACTGCGACCACGGCGAAAAAATTTCCGAGTGTACGGAGATACTGCCGCCGGTTTTCGCTTTCACCAATTTAATGGTGTCAAAATGATAGGCAGGAAAATAATCGTCGAAAGCGCGCGGCTCGGCCTCAAAACCCCAAGTAAATGGATAGGTGATGTCGGTCAAATCCCACGGCTCGACGTAGTAAAGTTCTTCCGGTTTGATTTCCTGAAACGCCGGGAAATAACGCGTGCCATCCGCCATTTAATAATGCGGATTATCATCGTTGGGGAAAACGGTGAAGTTGCCATTTTTCCAACGAATAATGCTTTCACCTTCACCAGACTCGATCTTGTCAATGAAATTCTCAAAATTCGGCTCGCGCCCGGGAAGATTGACGAGGATGCCGTCAAAATGATAACGCCGTTGCAACGCGATCAAAGCTGCGGCGAAACCTTCCGAAGTATACCAAATTTCCGTTGGTTTGACCGGCGCGTGCAAAAAATAATGCCCGAGCGCGAGCTGGCACATCACCGGCACCCGATCGGGCGCCCGCAAAGCCATGACCTGTTGCATGCGTTGTTTGGGCGTCATGGAGTAAGCTCTCTTTCTTTGGGGTTTGGGAGGCTCGACGGTTACAGAAAAGCAACACATTCTCAATTTAAATGCGCCCTGATCATTATGCAAGCGCTTTATTTTAAAATTTTTTACGCAAGATCAAATTTTTGAAGCTATAGCATTACGGCGAAAGTGTCGAGGGAAAAATTCACAAACCTAAAAATTTTGCCTACGGCTGTAAGCCTGCGACCGTGGGCCTACGGCTGTGGGTTTTTATTACAAAGCTTTCATTTTAACCCGAGGATTTTCACGACGACGGGCGAAACCCGACACCTCATTTTTTACAGGAGACACGTTACCATGAAAACAATGCCGAGTTGCCGGAGGAAATTGGCTTGGCGGGTTCTCAGCATTGCTGGCGTTTTCAGCTTGCTTTGCCTGCCAGCGCGTAGCGCTGAGACCGGTGCGGAAAAATCGGCTCCGGCCGACAGCCAGTCCACGGCGAGCAAGTCTGCGGTCGCGGCTCCGGACGATACCACGTCTGATGATTATAGCTTCGGTGAAATGTCGATTGCGGGATTGTCGCTCAATTCACTCAACATTTATGGCTATTTCGCCACCCGGCTCGAGAAGAATTGGTCGGTGCCGGGGCTGGAGGGCGCGCAAATCGTCAAAGCCGACGAGCCGGCGGAGTGGACCAACCCGTTTTTCAACGTGATGCTCCAGCATCAGACCTCGGCAAAATTCAAGGTGTTTGTCAATCTGAATGGCGCGCAAACCGGCACGATCGAAGTGCGGAATTTGTGGGGCGAGTATTCCGCCGCCAATTTTTTCAATATCCGCCTCGGCAAGCTCTATCGCAAATTCGGGCTGTACAACGAAATTCTCGATGCCGTTCCCACTTATTATGGCATCGAGCCGCCGGAGCTTTTTGACGCCGATCATTTGATCGTCTCGCGCACGTCAACGATGATGGTGTACGGCGGCATCGATCTCGGCGGCGGCGCGCTCAATTACAGTTTTTCGACTGACAACGGCGAGGGCCGGGATGACACGTTCGAGGAGAATTTTCCACTCGGGTGGGACATCAACTACAAATTCGGCGGCGGCGATTATACGCTCGGGCTGTCCGGCTACACCACGGCCGGAAAATCGCATCCGGATGTGGCGTTGGGCAGTGGGTCGCCGAAGAGCTGATTTTAGGCCGCAACGACGAAAACGCCATAAAGGTTTACAAAACGATTTTGCAATTGAATTTGAACGCGCGCAACCGCGACGAGATGAGCGCTATCGTGGCGCAGAACTACCTCACCGAAGGCCGCACCGACTTGGACGCCATCGAAGTGCTGGAAAGCGCGCTCAAAGCCGAGCAGCGCCGCCAGCAGCGACTTGGTTAATTCTGCTTAGTCAGATTTCCCGCGAAACACGCGAAATACACGAAAAATAAAAAAAGAATTTTCGCGTTTTTAGTGTGTTTCGCGGGCAGGATTTCAAATGAGCCTAAGTAGAATTACCAGCCTCAAAAAATTCTGAACCTTTATCAGCCTATGGAAATGGAAGTCCTTTTAAATTCAGTGGATTCTAATTCTGTGGACGATAAATTTTTTAGGAAAATTCTTACGCAAGCCAAAATTTTGTCGCTATCATTCGCAGTGTATAAATGGGGATTGGCAATAAAAAGTTTTCCGTATGCCGATTTTAGAGGCATCCCCTTCGTGGAGCGGCCATATAAAAGGCAAGACGGACCTTGGCGTGCAAGCCACGCCCGTGGAATCAAGGCTTGTAAGTCGAAGGCGAAACGATATACCCGGAAGCGAGCCGGGTGTAGTGTAGCGCCTTTTTCTTTTGAGGCTTCCAATTTTGCAAATATCATCATCACCTAAGAGGGTATTGGGAAAGTCACTGACCGGTCAGTCTCATTTTTGTACTTTTCAAACATCCTCTAAGATTTGAGCTATTTTAGGAGACGCATCATGAAGCTGGCTTATAAAAGCCTCTTACTTTTTGCCGTAGCTCTCGGCGTGGGTTCGGTTGCCTCAACCGTGCTCGGCGCCGAGGTCAGCGGCCAGCAATCCGGCAGGTGGACGCTGGCAGGCAGTCCATATATCGTCATCGGAAATATCGTCGTTCCAGCCGGCACGACATTGACCATCGAGGCCGGTGTGATCGTAAAATTTGCCGGCTATTACGGCTTGAGAGTGGAAGGGACGCTTACCGCCCTGGGCCGGGCCGCCGACCGCATCGTTTTCACCTCGACGAATGACAACGAATTTGGCGTGACCAATCTTCCCAACAAAACTTTGCCGACAAAAAACGCCTGGAAAGGCATTGAATTCGCCGGACCGGGCGCACGACTCTCCAAGCTGGAGCGCTGCATCATTCGCTATAGCGATCAAATCTTTTCCGCCAGGTTTTCCAAACCTTCTTTGCAGAAGATTATCGTGGCTGATTGTGGCACGTCGACATTCGTGGTCAATGGCAAGGCCGTGCCGGTTCAAGAAGGGCTGGAGCACGATTACAGCGAGGGCGCCGATGCCAATATCGCGGCCGCAAATGCCGCCAACGGTGACGGCAGCACCTCGCCAGTAGTGCCACCCCCGCCGGCCGACGAGCTGAGTTTCAGCGAGATGACGGTCGGCGCCCCGGCAAAAACCACCGATCGGGTGGATATCGCAAAAGAAATGATCAGCAGCGACGTCATGGCGGCTTTGATCGTCAAGCTGATCGCGCTGGAAAAGAACGCCGGCAGCGCCGGGGCCGATCTGACGATTTACGTCATGGGCGCGCCGAATGTCGCGGCGGAATTGAGCAAAGCGCTCGGCAAAGCCGTCGGCAGCACGACGTTGAAAAATGTGCTGGAAGGCGAAGAGCTTCCCAAAACCAAACCCACGGCGCTATACATCGGGAATGATTTGCGGGTGGAAGAGGCGATACGCTACTGCCGCGCGAATCGGGTGCTGAGCATAGCCGGCGACGACAAGCTCTCGCCCAAAGGCGTCACGCTCGGCATCGGCGTGGGCAACGACGGCAAGCCCAAAATCACCCTGAACCTTTCCGCCTCTGCAGCCGAAGGGCTTTATTGGAATCCGATGATCACGAAAGTTGCTAAAACGATCAATTAAAAAGGCAAGTATGAGTTTAGCAAACTGAACCGGAGTGCAATGCTTTAGCATTGCCCCGCTAAGAGCGGGGCACTCCGAATTCATTTGGCGGCAAAATGATTTTGCAAATGATTTTGCCTATTTTAATGATACTGTGTAGTTGCATCACCTTTAAGGAGACTTCATCATGCCGGCTCGCCATTTTCAACCCGTGCATAAAACAATTTTAGCTTTGATGATAGCGGCTTTTTCATTGAGCGCGATGGCGGATTTGCTCGCTCAGGAAAAAAAGCCGGAACTGATGGAAATGTCGCTCGAAGACATATTGAATATCGAAGTCGTGACGGCGACCAAAACGGCGCGAAAGATCGACGAAGTGCCGGCGGTCATCGAAATCGTCACGGGCCGCCAGATCAAGCAGAGAGGCTACCGGCATCTGGCCGACGTGCTCAACGACGTCGCCGACAATCACGAAGACCGCGGCAACTGGGGCATCGGCGAGCCCCTGTATCAGAACACCGGCTTTGGCTTTCGTTTTGACACCGGGCAAAATATCCTGTTGCTCTTCAACGGCCAGCGTTTGAACGCTTTCATGCCCGGAAACCGGTTCGGCGGCGAAGAATATTTGCTGGAAAATATCGAGCGCATCGAGATCATTCGGGGCCCCGGCTCGACGCTTTACGGCGCCAATGCGTTTACCGCCGTTGTCAACATTATTTCAACCTCGACTTCCGAAGAAGGCGAGAAGCCGCACCTCAAGCTTGGCGCCGCCGGCATGTTCTCGGCTTCCGGAAAAGCGGCGCACGTCTCGTGGAAAGCGCCAATCACCGGAAAAGGCCTGTTCAGCGGCGCTTTCAGATTGGCCGGCGAAGACGGCCACGAAATTTTGGTTGGCAACAGCCTTTATGGCGACGCCCAGCTCAAGGATGGAATCAAATATGCCGCCGACAGCGACATGCTTTTCACCTACAATAATTTCCGCGCCTATGCCAAAATCAGCAATCAGAAAAGAAACACGTTTACCGGCTTTAACGGCGTAAGCCCGGCGGACAACGACGACGCCAGCCTTTTCGCTTATGGATATGCCGTGGGTGCCGATTACACCCATCGTTTGTCCGGCCAGGTTGAGATCAAAGGCTCGGCCGGCTGGCACCAGGATAACTGGACGGAATCCGCGTTGATTCCCATTTTCAAAGTCAATGCTGCCGGCACGGCCTGATCTTGGACGCCGCCGGACAGCCGATATTGGACACGCTTGCGGTCTGGAGAAATGGGCGTATCCTGACCACGCCTTTTATTGTGGACGGCCAGGGAGCAGACTCCAGAACTCTTGAAGGTGAAGCGCAATTCACCTGGAATTATGCGAAAACGAACAACGTCATTTTCGGCGTGAATGTGAGCCAGGACAAAGTTTTGCATGCCGAGCGGCCAAGCGAAATACAGATCGCGCCTTTCCAAGTCGGGCCGCTGCGGACCTTCACCGATGCGCCGAACAACTGGCTTTTCGATCTGAAGGCCTCCAGAAACACGGTTGGTTTCTACGGCCAAATCGACTTCGATTTGGGTCCATACTTCACTTTCAATACCGGCGTCCGATTGGACGAGTACCGCGGCGCCGGCGCCCTGGACCAGAATTACTCGGAGCTCAATCCGCGCGGCGGCATGGTTTACAAAAACGAGAAAACGGGGAATCTCAAGCTGATGTATGGCCGCGCCACCCGGGTTCCAAACGGCTTCGAGACGCTTTCCTCCGTTACCATTCTCGGCACGCCGCTCAACTGGCCTGAGAGAATTCGGACCATGCAGGGCTTGTGGCTCAAGAATTGGAACAAGAGCTTCCGAACGGAATTCGGCTTTTTCTCCTCGACCATCTCCAATCACTTAGTGACCGATGCAAATATTAGCGACCAGTTGAAAGCCCAGGGATTCGTCGGACAATTCATCAACCTTGGAAACGACGTCGAACTGAAGAGCAGCGGCATGGACGGCAAGATGGCGCTGCGAATAAATGAAGTGGACGCCTTCATCAATTTCACCAAAATTTTCAATACGGACGACGGCGCCGGCAACGAAATCGGCTATATTCCCACGACCATGGCGAATGCCAATGTGAATATCCCGGTCAACGGCTTGAACGTCAATGTCGGCGCCAATTATCGCAGTTCCTTCACCCAGCCGAAAGCGGATTCCAGAAAACCTGTGAAAGGATATTTGCTCATGAACGCCACGATTTTGGCGGAGCCAGGCAACGTGCCGGTCGAAATTCGGGCGGGCGTGCGCAACCTGTTCAATGCCAAAATTTATGCGCCCTCTTCAGCAACGACTTTTTCGGAACATTTTCCCGGAAGAGGGATCGAGCTGTGGGGCAGCCTGAGCTACAAATTCTAAGCAAGGTGCAATATGAAAAAGTTTCGGGATGTTCTCGCCTGCTTGCTGCTGGTTCTGCCGGCGGTTCTGGCAACGACGCCGGCCGCCGCCCAATCGCCGAATGCTCAGGCGATGACCTGGTTTAGAAACGGCCTGGACGAGCAGAATTCGGAGAAGAAAATCCAGGCGTATCAAAAAGCCATCGAGCTGGATCCGGCTTTCGTCGAGGCGCTGTACAATCTCGGGTTGGCTTACAAGCAACAGCAGAACTACAACCGCGCCGCGCAGTATCTTCTCCAGGCGTATCGCGCCAAGCCGGACCAGACGAAAACCGCATCGCAAGTGCAAATCTTGTACGAGCTGGCCATGGCCTACAAGAAGCTGGGCCGGGCGCGAGATTACGAAGAAACGGCTCGCGTGATCAAGGACCTGAATGTCAATGCAACGATCCAGGCGAATCTGGCGCTGGAAACCGGGCGTTTTCTTTACGAACAAGGCCGCCATGATGAAGCCTTGGTCGAGCTGCGCGCCGGGCAGCAACTGAGCGCTGCGAAATCAAGCGAGTTCGCCGGCCTGATTCGGCAAGTCGAAAGCGAAAAGGAGCTGCAGCCGCTTTACGATTCGGCGCTGAAAGCGAAGGCCGGCGGCGACGCCAACCGGGCCCGGGCTTTGTTCGAGCAAATTCGGGCAAAAAATCCGGCTTATAAAGACGTGGCGGCGCAAATTGCCGGGCTGGATACGAAGCTCGCGACGGAAACCAAAAAACAAACTTATGCTGCTTTGTACGAACAGGCGCAGAAGTATATAAATGAGGGCAAGCTCGAGCCGGCTATCGCCACGTATGAGAGTTTGGTGCAACAAGCCGGCGTCTATAAAGATGCGCGCTCCAGGCTTCAGGCGGCGCGCCAGCAGCTCGAAGAAAAACAGCTCAACGAGAGGCTTGAGAGTGAGTACGCCAACGGCATGGCCGCGCTGAAAGGGCGCAATTGGGCGCGCGCCATTCTGGCGTTTGAAAAAATTCTGGAGATCGACCGGAGCTTCCGGGATGCCCGGCGGCGGCTGGCCGAGGCGCAATACGGGCTGGATCGTGAAAGCACCGAGGCCGTCGTCGCGCGCTATTATACCGAAGGCGTTTCGGCGATGAGCCAAAATGATTTTGGCGCCGCGTTGGCGGCTTTTGAAAAGGTTCGCAAGCTCAACCCGAATTATCGGGACACCGAAAGCCTGCTGGCCGAAGTCGAGAAGGCGCTGCGCGCGACAACCGCGCCTCCGGCAAGTCCGCTCGCCTCGCCAGTGAAGGTGGATTCCTTGTATCGGGAGGCGCTCACCGCCTTTGAAAAAAAGGATTGGACACAAGCGGTGGTGGGCTTTGAGAAAATCCAATTGCTCCAGCCCGGCTATCTCGATGCCGGCGACCGTCTCATCAAAGCGCGACAACATCTTGAACTGGCCCCAAAGGCGGCGGTTGCGCCGCAACAGGATGCCGGTGGCAAGCTTTCCATCTTCGTCGTGCTGGCCGCTCTCGTCGTATTGCCGTTGCTCGGATTTCTGATATTTTCACCGGAGCTTCAGGCCCAATTTCATCTCTGGCGTGGCAATTACACGGCGGCGGCGCAAATTTACGAAAAGACATTGGCGCGCTATCCCAAAAAAGTGAAGCTCTATCCCGCGCTGGCGAATATCTATTTGCTCCTGGGCCGCAACGACGAGAATGCCATCAAGGTCTACAAAACGATTTTGCAATTGAATTTGAACACGCGCCACCGCGACGAGATGAGCACGATCGTGGCGCAGAACTATCTCACCGAGGGCCGCACCGATTCGGACGCCATCGAAGTGCTGGAGAGCGCGCTCAAAGCCGAGCAGCGCCGCCAACAGCGCAGTCTCTAAAGAGTAAATTCTATGCAAAAAAAGCAAAAACTTTCACGCAAAGACGCAAAGGGCCCGCAAAGAAAACATATACCGCTTGGAAGTTTGGGTTGGAAGAAAAGTAATTGTTGATGTAAAATCAGTTGAGCAAATATCCCCAGTGTATTTTAGGCAAGTTCGGAGTTATTTGTAGCTCACTGGGAGCAAGCCTGCCCTGCCGCAGGCCAGGGTTGGGCTTGCTTTTAAACTTCAATGTTCCAGTTTTGAAGGAAGGCATTCATCGAATCGTTTTGGGGTTGGAGGAATAACGCTTTTGCTTTTCTTTGCGTAATCTTTGCGTCTCTGCGTCTTTGCGTGCGCTTTTGTTTTTTTGGGGGGGTTGCGGCTCGTCCGCGTTAGTCTCTAACAAGTGAAATGTGTGCAAAAAAAGCAAAGATTTTTTGATGACTAAGCGATTGCGTGTGCGAATGTCGGGATGACATAGAGTTCTCTAAGCTTCAACGCCATGACCGTCACTTG
>Ga0247727_10001540_pt1 | contig 54479 bp, 49 predicted proteins | sample WisWelCaveWW1625_FD_202498 | JGI IMG/M metagenome (GOLD analysis project Ga0247727, IMG submission 202498) | Biofilm microbial communities from Wishing Well Cave, Virginia, United States - WW16-25 | ecosystem: Environmental > Aquatic > Deep subsurface > Groundwater > Cave microbial mat | place... | reverse complement strand
CCTCGTCGAGCGACACCGCGTGGTCCAGGGGCCGCTGGCGCCGTCGCGCCGAGAGGAACGCGTTGGTCAGCACCCGCAGGAACCACGCGCGGAAGTTGGTCCCGCGCACGAACGTGCCGAAGCCGCGGTACGCCAGCAGCGCCGCCTCCTGCACGAGGTCCTCCGCGTCGGCGCGGTTCCGGGTCAGCCGGAGCGCGACGCCGTACGCCTGGTCGAGGATCGGCGCGAGCAGGCTCTCGAACTCGGCCTGCGCCCGCCCGGTCAGGTCCAATCCCGCCTCGCTGAGCAAAGGAACGCCGTTTCCACACGCGCGGTTCCGCGCGGGGTGGCGAGTATAACCCCGGCCCCCCAAGTCGGCGCAACCGGCGCCCGGACGTGGCGCAAGCCGGCCCCTGACAGGGCGTTCTGGACGTGGTGACCTGCGTCACCTATCCTAGGAGACTTCACCACAATGGGGCGGGACCGGGTGCCGGACGTGCTGGCGACCCTGCAGGGCCTGCTGGGGGATCGCTATCAGCTCGAGGGCGAGCTCGGGAGCGGTGGCATGGCCACGGTCTACGGCGCCCTCGACCGCAAGCACGGCCGTCGCGTCGCGGTCAAGGTTCTCGCGCCCGACATCTCCAGCCTGCTCGGCCGCGAGCGGTTCGCGCGCGAAATCCAGATCGCCGCCGGTTTGCAGCACCCGAACATCGTGCCGCTGTTCGATTCGGGCGGCGAGGGCGAGTCGCTGTACTACGTGATGCCGCTGGTCGCGGGCCAGACGCTGCGGGAGCGGCTCGAGCGCGAGACGCAGCTGTCGCTGGACGAGGCCGTCGCGATCGTGCGCGACGTGGCGGCGGCGCTCGACCACGCGCACCAGCGGGACGTGGTGCACCGGGACATCAAGCCCGAGAACATCCTGCTGCAGGGCGGTCGCGCGCTGGTGACGGACTTCGGCATCGCGCGGGCGATCAGCGAGGCGGGCGGCGAGCGGCTGACCCGGCGGGGCGTGAGCCCCGGCACGCCGGCGTACATGAGCCCGGAGCAGGCCGGCGGCGCGGGGCGGCTCGACGGCCGCTCCGACGTGTACGCGTTAGGCTGCGTGGTGTACGAGATGCTGGCGGGGGAGCCGCCGTTCACGGGGCGTACCGCGCAGGCCGTGCTCGCCCGGCACCTCCAGGAGAAGCCCCGGTCGCTCCAGGTGGTTCGGCCGACGGTGTCGCTGGCGCTCCAGGAGGTGGTGGAGCGGGCGCTGGCCAAGGTCCCGGCCGATCGCTACGCGACGGCGACCGAGTTCGCCGAGGCGGTGGCACGCGCGGCGGCGCAGCCGGCGCCGGCCGTCGCGCCGGCGCCCTCACGCAGGCGGGCCGTCGCGCTGGCGGGGCTCGGCCTCGTCGCTACGGGCGTGGTGGTGTGGGGAGTGGTGGGTCCATCGGGCGGCGGGCCCGGCGGCGACGCCGCTGCGGTGGATACGTCGCGGTACGTGATCTTCCCGGTCGAGCGCCAGGGAAATGTGGCGCCGCCGTTCGACGAGGGGCAGCTGCTGCGCGACGCGCTCAACCGATGGCAGGGGATCGCAGTCGTGGATCCGTTCCTGGTCCGGGATGCGCTGGCCCGTCGGGGTGACGGGTCACTCGGAGCGGATGAAGCGCGGCGCATCGCCGCGCAGCTGGGGGCGGGGCGCTACATCCGCGCCGAGGCGTCGCCGGTTGGCGACTCGGTGCGGGTGCACGCGGCGGTGTTTGACGCAGGGCGCGGCGTGGCGCAGCTGTTCGAGCACGCCGTGCGACTCGCCCGGGACTTCCGTAGCGCCGACAGCAGCTTCGGGGAGCTGGCCGACGCGCTGCTGCTCCGGGGAAGTACGGCCGGTCGCGCCGAGCGGGAGTTCGGCACGCGGTCGTTGCCGGCTCGGCAGGCGTTCGCGCGGGGCTTCGCGGCCATCGAGCAGTGGGATCTCGCGGAAGCAGACTCGGCCTTTGCCTCGGCGGCGTCTTTCGACGATCAGTACGCCGAGGCGCACCTGTGGCTGGCGTTGACCCGGTGGTGGGCGGACCGACCCGTCGCCACCTGGCGTTCAGGTGCCGAAGCGGCCCAGGCCGAGGGATCGCGGCTCGCGCGGCGCGACAGCGTGATGGCCTCCGCGCTTGCGACCCTCGGCGCGAGCGAGACCGTCGGGGCCTGCGCCACTTTCGGCCGCCTCGCTCGGCGCGATACGTACGATTTTGCTGCCTGGTACTCGTGGGCCACGTGCCTGCGCCGCGACAGCATCGTGGTTCGCGACCGTCGCAGCCCATCGCGCTGGAGCTTCCGCAGCAGCTACCACCAGGCTCTGACAGCGTATCGACGAGCGCTCGTGCTGCTGCCCTCGATGCACCGCTCGCTGCGAGCCGAGGGGTTCCAGCCCATCCGCAGCGTGCTCATGACGAGCGGGCGCCAACGGCGTCGGGGACAAGCGGCGCCGCCCGACACGGGAACCTTCGCCGCTGCCGCGTCATGGAGCGGTGATACTCTGGCACTGACGCCGTACCCGCTTCGGGACTTCGATGAGGCTCGACGGTGGACCGTCCCTTCAACCCTCGACGAGGCCGTCCGGCGCCAGCGCGGGACCTTTCGAGAAGTCGCGACCGCATGGGTGGCTGCGTTCCCCAGCAGCCCCGAAGCGCTGGAGGCGCTGGCCGTCTCACTCGAGTTACTGGGTGACCGCGCATGTCTCGACTCTCTCAGCCGGGCGCGCACGCTGGCGCGCGATCCGGAGGACCGAGCACGGCTGGCCAGCGCCGAGGTTTGGATGCGCCTCAAGTTCGCGATCCCTGATCGGATGGATGACATCCGCAGCGCGCGGCGCCTCGCGGATTCATTGCTCGGTTCCGGCGATCAGGCCCGTGCCGCGCCATGGGTGCGGTCAGGCCTCGCGGCGTTGACGGGTCGAGCCCGCGAGTCAGCGAGGCTGAGCCGCGATCCACGGACTGTCGCTCGATGGGATATCCCCGCGGCGCTTGCAGCGAGCGCTCCGCAGCTTCTTGTTTATGCGGCCCTTGGCGGGCCAGCCGAGAGTTTGGCGGTGCTGGAACGCCTCGCTGAGCGAGCCATCTCCGGCAGCATTCCGGCTGAGGAGCAGGGAGTGCAGCGCGCGCGCTGGCTCGTGCGGCCCGCCACGATCGCACTGCCGTCACACCGGTTCAACGTGCTGCAGGACCTGGCAGGCGACGCGGACTGGTTGGCGCGGGCCGACGCCGCCTTCCTTCGCGGCGATACCGCGACTGTGCTGCGCGAGCTGGAGCGCGTCCGGGCCATTCGATCGAGGCCTGCGGATGTCCCGCCTGACGCGCTCTACCCGGAAGCGTGGCTCCTTGCGGCCATGGGACACTCGGCCGATGCAGCCGCGTGGCTCGACCCTACGCTCGCGGTCCTTGCCGAGACGGCGCCGCAGACGTTCGCCGACCCCGTGCGCTCAGGGGCCCTTGTGCGGGCGCTCGCCCTGCGAGCTGAGGTGGCGGCGCAACTTGGTGACTCGATCGGAGCCCGACGGTGGAGCGCCGTAGTTACGACACTGTGGTCGGATGCGGACGCGTTCCTGCAGCCGGTCGTGGAGCGAATGAGGCAGATGAGTCGCTAATTGACGCGGACATGACGGCAACGGTGCATCCATCGACGGCCTGCGAAAGGGGAGTTGCCATGCGGAGGAACCCGAAGATCCGGTGGACGCTGGCGGCGCTGGCGGCGGTTGGCGGGTTCGGCTGTGGACCGGACCAACCGCCGGTGCTTTGGGAGGACTTGGAAAGCTGCCCTCACTATTGGAGCCGGCTGGCCCGACCCGGCGATACCATCGCGCCGATTGCCGGCGCGAACGTCGATGTGCCGGAATACAACGACTGCCAGCGGCTGGTGGCCGCCGGAGCTTCCACGTTCGGGCCCCTCTCGGCGGTGTTCGCCTCAGCGCGCCTCGACCGCCTCGTGGCGGATCAGCAGGCGGCGTCGACCGCCGCCGGCAGGCCCATGGCCGTTTCCGCCGCGACGGTGTTGCTGATCAACGGCTCGTTCCCGGAGCTCGGGTTCCAGAGCGGCGCCAACTGCCTGTACCTGTGGCAGGTCGGTGACTCATGGAGCGCTCGGGTGCTGCCTGTGCCGGGCGGCGGTAGAGCCTGCCGGCAACCGCTGGATCCTGCGAGCGGCACCGGGACCCCGCTCAGTGTTCAAACAGTGCCGCCGGGAGCCGGACCGGCCCTTCCGTTCGTGGCCCGCTGGGAGCGCGATGCCGGCGGCGGGCAGGCCGTCGGCCTTCGGTGTGACACGCAATGGTGCTCGATCGGTCGTGCGGGCTTCGCCCCTTCACCGGACATCACGTTCGCTCCCGACCCCACCTTTACGACGGACGCTCTCTTCAACGGGTGGCTTGCCGGGCTTCCGGGATCGGCCGGCGCCGTGACGGTGGCTCAGCTGCGCACGCTGGCCACCGTGCGCGGGTGGTACGACGACCAGTTCCTGGCGCCTGCCGGCGGCGGACCCGGGCCGAGCGCGCTGTGGGCCGCGGTCATGCCCCACCCGGGCCTCGACGCGATCGGCGCGGGCAATTTCGCGGACTGGCAGGTTACGGGGCTGGTCTGGATTCCGACGCCAGGGACGACGGCAGCCGCAGGGACCCTGGCGGAGTACGGGACCAAGTTCAATTTCGGGGCCGGGTGGAACGCGATCGCCCTGTGCAGCAGCGCCGGCCCGGCGTGCTTCCCGACGGGCGCTCCACCGGCGTGCCCGGCGCTCGCGCCCGGGGAGGAGCGGTGGTTCGGAATGGTGCGGCGCAGCGCCGGGGGAGCGGACCGGTTCTTCTGCATCCGGCGCATTCCGAATTTCGCCGGCCACACCATCGGGACGGCCCGCTGGCGATGGATCAAGAATGATGACACGGTCTGGATGCGCTGTGTCGAGGGCTGCTGTGAGCTCGAGACCTGAGGGCGGCCTACTCCTGAATCAGGCTGCCTAGCGCGCCTCCCGTCCCCGGGCGATCCTCTGGCGCCTTCGCCAGCGCCGCCAGGATCGCCCGCTCGACGGCCTCCGGCACATCCTTCCGGACGACCCGCAGGCTGCGTGGCGGCTCGGCCGCATGGCGCGCCATGATCGCCTGCGCCGTCGGGCCGCCGAACGGCGGCTCGCCCGCCAGCATCTCGTACAACACGCACCCTAACGCGTAGATGTCCGCGCGGCCGTCCACCTGGCCGGCGCCCGACGCCTGCTCCGGGCTGGTGTAGGCCGGCGTCCCGAGCACGAGCCCGCTCGAGCTGATCGCGTCGCCGCCCGCCACCTCCACCGCGCGCGCCAGCCCGAAGTCCGTGACCACCGCTCCGCCCACGCCCGGCAGGAGGATGTTCTCCGGCTTGATGTCCCGGTGCACGACGCCGGCCGCGTGCGCGTAGTCGAGCGCGGCCGCCACGGCGCGTGCCACGGCGCGCATCTCCGCGATCGCTAGGCCGGCCGGCGCGCCCGCGATCCGATCCCGCAGCGTCGGGCCCGACACGTACGGCATCACCAGATAGGGAAGACCGCCCGCCGCGCCCGCGTCCAGCAGCGGCACGATGTTCGGGTGCGCGAGCCGCCGCAGAATCGTGATCTCGCGCAGGAACCGCTCGGGCCCCACGATCCGCGCGATCTCGGGCCGCAGCACCTTGACCGCGACGGCCTCGGCCGTGCCCGTCGCCCGCGCGGCGAACACGACACCCATGCCCCCGCCCGCGATCTCCCGCTCGAGATCGTACCGGCCCTTGAGGGCCGAGCCCATGCCATCGATCAGTCGCACGCGCCCAATGTACCGTGACGCGGCGCCGAGTCGAGTGGTCTTGATTCGCTGGCTGTCCGCTGTCCGCTGTCCGCTGGCCGCGACCGTCCCGAAGGGCTATCGTGAACGCACCGATCGCGCGCCATTCCTTAGCACTACGACTACGTGACTCACAGGATGCCGATGACTCCCACCCGCCTCGCCCGTGTGCTCGCGCTCGCCGCGATCGTTCTCGCGCCATCGCCGCTGGCCGCGCAGGCCGCGCCCCCCCCCCCCGGGCAGCCGGGTCCCGATTCGATGCTCCGGGTGGCGCGCCGCGGCTGGGTGTTCGGTATCACCGGACTCACCGGCTCCACCTACAACCCGACCGGCGTCGAAGCGGGGCTGGTCTGGGCGCTCGGCTCGGCGCCCGCGCGGAACCTGTACGTCGGGATGCACTTCGGAGGCTACACCAGCGAGACCAGCGGCCTGACGGGCGGGACGCGGGGCTGGTTCCTCGGCCCGATCCTCGGCTACCGGCAGAACCTGGTCACGCTGTTGTCGGTCGGGAACAACGAGCGCGACCTCGACTACGCCCTGCTGACGGGTCAGATCGAGCTGTCGGGGAACCTGGACCACGACACCCCCACGCCGGACGCCGCGCACGGCACGGCCGCATTCCTGTTCGGCCTCACCTACAGCGACGGGCGCCCGGTGGACGAAGCGTTCGCCCTGCTGCTCGGCCCGGCGCTGTTCATCGGCGGCAACAGCACCGATCTCAGGATGCAGGTGAGCCTGCGGTTCCAGTCGCCGATGCGGAGGCGCTGAAGGCTGCAAAGGCCGCAGAGACCGCAAAGACGGCAAAGACCGCAGGCCGCAAAGACCGCAGGCCGAAGGCGGCGTCAGGGATTGAGGCGGCGCCTCAGCCGGTACAACATCGCGACCAGCGCATCGGCCTCGTCCATGAGCCGTTCGGCGTCCGGGGCCGGCAGGTAGCCGAGGTCGCGGCTGAACTCGATGAGATGACCGGCCTCCGCTGCTGACGATTCCGCGATGTTGAGGAAGTGCGCAAGATCCTGACGGCCAGCGCGCCTTGATCCTTCGACGATGTTGGTGGATACCGACAGGGCGGCCCGTCGCACCTGTGAGACGATCCCGAAGCGCTCGTCTGCGGGGAAGGCCTTCGTCACGCGGTAAATCGTGAGCCCAAACGCCCGGCTTCGTTGCCAGACTCTCAGTCGGCGATAGGGCCCCACGAACCGACGATACGCTCGGCGATTCCCGAACCCGTCATCCCGACCGTGCGGAACAGGGCTCCCTGATTGCAGGTCTTTGCGGCCTGCGGTCCTTGCGGTCTTTGCGGTCTTTGCGGCCTGCGGTCTTTGCGGTCTTTGCGGCCTGCGGTCTTTGCGGCCTTTGCTGTCTTCGGCCCCCCGGCAATTGCCGATTGCACCGAAACTCCTGTAGCTTCGCACCGATGACTCAGCCGCTTCCCCCGAGCGTTCCGTCGCGCGTGCAGATCCCCGTCCATCCGGGCTTCCAGCTCCTGGCCGAGCTGACGGCGACGCTGTCGGCGGGCGTGTTCTCCGAGACGGCGATCGAATCTGCCGTGGCGTTGCTGCGGCGCGGCCTCAGCGCGTCGGTGTGCCGGCTGTGGGTCCGCGAGCAGGACGGCCAGTCGTACCGCGCCTACACGGGCGGAGCGGAGCCGCCGCGCGCCGAGGAATCGACGCGGATCTCCCACGCGATCCGGGTGGGCGAAGCGCCGCCGGCTGAGGGGTGGGACGCGGTGGACCTGCGCGTACCGCTCACGCACGAGGGGGAGCGGCTCGGCCTGCTGGAACTGCGGGTGCCGCGGGACGGGCGCGAGGCCATGGCGCGCGACCTCCTCTACGTCACGGCCAACGTGCTCTCGCCGCTGCTCGCCTCGCGCGAGCTGTCCAAGGACCTCGCGGTGGAGGTCGCGCGCCGCGCCCGCGAGATCGAGGAAGCCCGCCGCTTCACGGCGAAGGCGATCGACTCGCTGCCGGTGGGCCTGTACGTGATCGACCGCGACTACCGGATCATGGCCTGGAACCGCAAGCGCGAGACGGGCACCCAGGGTGTCCCGCGCGACCAGGCCATCGGCCGGCTGATCTTCGACGTGCTGCACCGCCAGTCGCGGGAGCTGCTGCGCCGCGAGTTCGACGAGGTGTTCGCGTCGGGCCGCGTGCAGGTCTACGAGTCCCTCGGTGAGGACGGCCGCCACTACCGGATCACGAAGATCCCGATGCGGCTCAACGACGAGGAGATCACGCACCTCATCACCATCGGTGAGGACATCACCGAGTGGAAGAGCGTGCAGGGCCAGATCGCCCAGTCGGAGAAGCTGGCGGCCATCGGCCAGCTGACGGCGGGCATCATGCACGAGATCAACAACCCGCTGGCGACGATCGGGGCGTGCGTGGACGCCGTGACGGGCCGCGCGCAGGACGCGGGCCCCGCGCTGGCGGAGCCCATCAAGGAATACCTCGAGATCATGGACAGCGAGGTCGAGCGCTGCAAGCGCATCGTGAACGGGCTGCTGGACCTCTCGCGGCCCCGCGGCGGCGAGAAGCGGCTCACCGACGTGAACGAAGTGGTGAGCGACACGCTGCTGCTGCTCAAACACCACGACCGGTTCAAGCACCTGGTGCTGCGCCGCGAGCAGGCCGAGGGCCTGCCGGCCGTGCTCGCCAGCAAGGACCAGCTCATCCAGGTGTTCATGGCGCTGATGCTCAACGCCGCCGACGCGATGGAGGCGCGCGGCATGCTCACGGTGACGAGCGGCCGCGGCCCGGAGCGCGACGACGAGGTGTTCATCGGCTTCTCCGACACCGGCGCCGGCATCCCGAAGGCCGACCTGCAGAAGATCTTCGAGCCGTTCTACACCACCAAGTCCCAGGGCCGGGGCACGGGGCTCGGGTTGTCCATCTGCTACTCGATCGTGGCCGACCACCGCGGCCGCATCGACGTCACCTCGACGCTCGGCAGCGGCTCCACGTTCACGGTGATCCTCCCCATCACCGAGCCATGAAGATCCTCGTCATCGAGGACGACCGCACTGTCGGCCAGTACGTGCAGCGCGGTCTGACCGAGGCGCGCTACACCGCCGACCTCGTGGCCGACGGCCGGGAGGGGCTGGAGCAGGCGTCCGGCGGCAAGTGGGACCTCATCGTGCTGGACCTCCGGCTGCCCGGGATGGCGGGGCTCGATGTGCTGCGGACGCTGCGCGACCGCGGGGTCGCGACGCCGGTGCTGGTTCTGACCGCGCAGGACTCGGTGGAGTTCAAGGTGGACGCCTTGCGGATGGGCGCCGACGACTACGTCACCAAGCCCTTCGCCATGGCCGAGCTGCTGGCGCGCGTCGAAGCCATCAGCCGGCGGCCGAAGGAGCTGGCGCCGCCCACGTTGCAGATCGCCGACGTGCGCATCGACACCGGCGCCCGGCTGGTGACGCGCGGCGGCACGCCGATCGAGCTGACGCCCAAGGAGTACGACGTCCTGGTGTACCTCGCGCGGCACGCCGGCCGCGTCATGAGCCGCACGCTGATCACCGAGTACGTCTGGGACTACCACTTCGACCCCGGCACGAACATCGTGGACGTCGTGATCAACCGGCTGCGCAAGAAGCTGGACCACGGCCGCGAGCCGAAGCTGATCCACACGATTCGCGGCGTCGGGTACGTGCTGAGGCCGTGAGGTGCGCAGCCTCCGCGCCGTCCTGACGCTGTGGTACACGGTCGCCCTCGCGGCGGCCGTGCTCGCCTTCGGGCTGACGACCTCGATGCTGCAGCGCCGCGCCAATGCGGCGGCGCAGGAGGAGCGACTGGCGCTGCTCGCCGGCCGGGTCGCGTCGGTCCTGGTCCAGAAGGCGACCGACGGGCGCGGCCCGCTCCTCGACGTGACGTTCGCGCCGCGCGAGGTGCGCCTGCGCCGTGACGTAGCGGAGCAACTCAGCCTCACGCCCGGCCTGGTGCTGGTCGTGGACACCGCGGCGATCGGCGTCTTCGGGTCGCCCGAAGTGCAGCGGCTCTCGCCGAACGCCACGGACACGCTGCGCCGCCGGCTTTCCCGCCTCGCGCTCGACCGGGAGGAGTTCCTGATCGCCCTGGACCACACCGACTACCAGTTCGCCGCGCAACGGGTGCGCGGCGCGGGCCGGGCCATCCCCGCGGTGGCGGTCGGCGAACCCGCGATCGAGGCACAGGGCGCGGTGGGCCGCTTCGCCGCCTCGATGCTCGCCGTCGTCCCGATCATCGTCGGGCTCGCGGCCCTGGTGGGCTGGCTGCTCGCCGACCGCACGCTGGGCCCAGTGGGTCGCATGATCGACGAGCTCGAGGCCATCACCGACGGTCGCAGCCTGCACCGCCGCCTGCCCGGCGGCGGCGCGCATCCCGACGAGCTGGGGCGGCTGGCCAACACCATCAACGGCTTGCTGGCGCGCCTCGAGACCAGCTTCAGCGCGATGCGCCGCTTCGTCGCCGACGCCAGCCACGAGCTCAAGACCCCGCTCACCGTGATGCGCGCGGGCGTCGAGCGCGCCCTGACCGAGCCCCGGACCGCGCCCGAAGCGCTGGTGCCGCTCGAGGAAACGCTCGAGGAAATCCAGCGGACCACCGAGCTGGTGGACGCGCTGCTCACGCTGGCGCGGGTGGACGAAGGCCGGCTCGAGCTCCACCGGGAGCGCGTGGACCTCGGCGAGGTCCTGCGCGAGGTGCACGAGACGGCCCAGATCCTGGGCGACGAGGCCCGCGTGACGGTGACGCTCGAGCTGCCGGACGAGTCCCTCGTCGTGGAGGCCGACCGTGGCCGGATCCGCCAGCTCGTGATGAACCTCGCCACCAACGCGGTCAAGTACACCAACGCCGGGGGCGGGGTCTGGCTCACGCTGACGGGCACGCCGCAGGCCGCGACCATTTCGGTTCGCGACACCGGGGTCGGCATCGCCCCGGGCGACGTGGGCCGCGTGTTCGACCGGTTCTGGCGGGCCGATCCGGCGCGCTCCCGCACCGGCGAGCGGCCCGGCATCGGGCTGGGACTGTCGATTTCGAAATGGATCGCGGAGGCCCACGGGGGCTCGATCGCCGTGACCAGCCGGCCGGGCCGCGGCAGTACCTTTACGGTGACGCTGCCGCGGTCGGCCGCGGCCCCTCCGGCTGTCATCGAATCGTAATGTTCGGGTCATTCCGGAGACAGGGCCGGGGGTTAGTATATCCGAAGCGCAACGGGCACGAACGCGGAGGCGTGGGTGTTCGAGAACCTGATCGAATCGCGGCGCAAGCGGAATCTGCGCTCCATGCTGGGCAACAACACCGGGTCCGTCGTCCTGCACGGACTCCTGATCTGGGGCGCGGTGATCCTGACCAAGAACGTCGGCCAGGCGCAACAGGATCGCGTGCGCCAGGTCGACATCGTGCAGCAGGTGGAAGAGCAGCAGGAGGACAAGCCGGACGAGCCGCCGCCGCCGGAGCGGGTCGCCACGGTCGAGCCGCCGCCGCGGGGCTTCCAGACGCTGTCCATCCCGACCAACATCCCGGTGGATATTCCGCCGCCGACCAACACGCGCTTCGACGCCGCCGACTTTTCGGGCGTGGGCGTCGAGGGCGGCATCGCGCGCGGCGTCGAGGGCGGCACCGGTCCGGTGATCAGCGACCAGCCGTACATGGAAGCCGTGGTCGAAGAGCGGCCCGAGCGGTTGGACGGTACCTGCGCGGGCCTGTCGTATCCGGCGGTGCTGCAGACGGCGGGCATCGAGGGCCGGGTGCTGATCGAGTTCGTCATCGACACCCTCGGGCGCGCCGAACGCGGGTCGCTGCGCGTGATCTCGAGCGCCCACCAGCTGTTCGACCAGCCCGCACGCAACGTGGTCCAGAGCTGCCGCTACCGGCCGGGCCGGATCCAGGGCCGCGCCGTGCGGACCCGCGTGCAGATCCCGATCAACTTCACGATCCAGCGCTAGGCGTTCACGTCGCCGACGCCCGCGGCGCCGGGTTCATCCCTGGGGAGGGGACCTTCTTATGCAGATGTCGCTGATCGAGCTCTGGGGCCACATGGGCTGGTTCGCCCGGTCCATCGTCTTCGTCATGGTCTTCATGAGCATCATGTCGCTGGGTGTCGCCTTCACGAAGTGGTGGAAGCTGCTCAAGGCCCAGAAGGAGACGGCGAAGTTCGCGCCCGAGTTCTCGCGCTTCCTGCAGGAAGAGCAGATGGAAGGCGCCATCTCGCTCTCGACCAAGTACAAGAACAGCCACGTGGCGCGCGTGCTCGCGGGCGCGCTCCAGGAGATCAAGCCGCTGCTGCGGGACGGGCACGTCACGGCCGCGGACATCAACTCGGCCGAGCGCGCGATCGAGCGGAACACGCTGATCCTGATCGCCGAGATGAAGCGCGGCACGGGCATCCTGGCCACCGTCGGCGCCACCGCGCCGTTCGTCGGCCTGCTCGGGACCACCATGGGCATCGTGAACGCCTTCACTGGCATGGCGGCCGGCGGCGGCTCGGGCGGCATGGCGGCGATTTCCGCCGGTATCGCCGAGGCGCTGATCACCACCGCCTTCGGCCTCCTGGTCGCGATCCCGGCAGTGTGGATCTACAACTACTTCCAGTCCAAGACCGACTTCCTCACGGTCGAGATGACCTACTCCGGCAAAGAGCTGGTGGACTACTTGATCAAGAACGTGGGCTCCGAGTTCGGCCGGTCCACGTTCACCAAGGACTTCCCGGCGCAGGTGAAGAGCGGCAGTGGCCATATCAACAAGTAGCCAGAGCCCGGTCAACGCCGACATCAACGTCACGCCCATGGCGGACGTGATGCTCGTGCTGCTGATCATCTTCATGATCACGGCGCCGCTGCTCGCATCGGGCTTCGTGGCGACGATGCCGCAGGGCGTCAACCTGATCACCGACGCCGAGGACCCCGACGACGTCATCCTCGGCTTGGATAAGGATGGCGCCTACTACATCAACACCCGTCCGTACACCAGGACGGCCGCCGAGGCCGAGCTGACGCGCATCTTCGCGGCCCGCACCAGGGACAAGATCCTGTTCGTGAAGGCGCACCAGGAGCTGAAGATGGCGGCGATCCAGGAGGCGATCGCGATGGCGCGCCGCGCCGGCGTCCGCGTGATCGCCGCCGTCACCGACCAGGAGTTCGGCACCGAGCCGACCGTGTCCACCAGCCGCCCGGGAGCGAACTGACCCATGGCGATGGCGACCTCCGGTGGCGGCGGGATGAACTCGGACATCAACATCACGCCGTTCATCGACGTGCTGCTGGTGCTCCTGGTCATCTTCATGATCGCGCAGCCCATGCTCCGCAAGGTCCTCGAGCTCCAGGTCCCGCTCGAGGAGCAGTCGCAGGCGACGCAGACCCCGTCCACCAACATCGTGCTGGAGATCAAGGCCGACGGCTCGTATGCGGTCAACACCCAGCCGGTCGATAGTGCCCGGCTCGGCGCCCGGCTGCGCGAGATCTACGACCCGCGGCCGGACAAGCTGCTGTTCATCAAGGCCGACAACGGCCGCGCCTTCAGCGAAGTGATCAAAGTGATCGACGTGGCACGCGGCGCCGGCGTCCAGGTGTTCGGGTTGGCGCCCCCGACGGCGGAGGAGGCGGCCGCCGCAGCCGCCGCGGCGGCGGCACGGCCCTAGGCGGAACAACGCCACGGTCCGGGGCGTAGGGAGCCACATGCCGGTCCCGCTTGCGACCCCGTTCGGCCGACAGATCCAGACCCGGCGCTCGGTTCGGGAATGGCTCCTGTCGGCTGTGCTGCATCTGATCGCCATCGCCGCGCTGGTCTGGCAGGGCCAGCGCGCTGCCGCCCAACTGGCCCGGGCGGCCGGCGAAGGGCCTGGTCTCGGCGGCGGGGGAGGGGGGGGCGGCTGGAGCCGCGCGCTCGCGGTTTTCACCGTGCCCGCGGCGCAGGCCGCACCGCCGCCGCCCGTCGAAACGCCGGTGTTTGTCGTTCCCAGCGTCGTCGAGCCGCTGCCCGAGGTGAAACCCGACTCGACCCCCACTCCCCCCCTCCCTCCGGCGCCCACCGAGCCGGCTCCGCAGGCCGTCGGCGCCTCGGCGACGGGGGCCGGGGCCGGGCAGGGGCCCGGCGCGGGTCCGGGCTCGGCCGGTGGCACCGGCGGAGGGACGGGCGGCGGCGTGGGGAGCGTCGTGGGCCCGGACTCGGGCGGCGCGGGCGGGCGGATCTTCCCGCCGCAGCCGCAGGGCATCATCCTGCCGCCGATGCCGTCGCCGCGCAGCCTGCGCGGCACGCGCGTCACCGTCACCTTCACGATCGGCGAGCGCGGCGAAGTGCTCGATGTCGCCGTGGAGCCAGCCATCCAGGACCGCGGCTACCGCAACCAGTTCCTCGAGCGGATGCGGCGCTACACGTTCACGCCCGGCTACGATCGGCTGGGCGGCCGGCCCGTGCGCGCGGCGATCCCGATCACGATCACGTTGTAAAGCCGCCGACCGGCGCGTAGCTTAGGCGCCGGTTCCAGACGCCAACCGGTCGCACTACCACCACGCCTGCGGGAGACGGGGATGTCCCTGTTCGCGCGCAAACCGATCGCGGAGCTGCTCGCCGACGAGGGCGCGCCCAACGCGCTCAAGCGCGCCCTGGGCGCCGGCGACCTGGTCATGCTCTCGATCGGGGCCGTCATCGGCGCCGGCATCTTCGGCGCGATCGGCACGGCCGCGGCCGGGCAGACCGACGCCGCCGGGAACGTGATCCGCCAGGGCGCCGGCCCGGCGCTGGTGCTGTCGTTCGTCCTGCTGGGCGCCGCGTGCGCGCTGGCCGGGCTGTGCTACGCCGAGCTGGCCTCGATGATCCCGCAGGCCGGCAGCGCCTACGCGTACTCGTACGCGACGCTCGGCGAATTCGTGGCGTGGATCATCGGCTGGGACCTGATCCTGGAGTACGCCGTCGGCAACGTGGCCGTGGCGATCAGCTGGGGCGACTACTTCACGACGCTGCTGCGTGGGTTCGATGTCCAGCTGCCGGTGTGGCTCACGACCGGCTACCGGACCGCGCTCTTGAGCTCGAATCCCGACGTGCACGGCCTGCTCACCACGGCGCCGCAGCTGTTCGGCATCCCGATCCTCATCAACGTGCCGGCGTTTCTTATCGTCGGGGCCGTGACCTGGCTACTGGTGCTGGGCGTGCGCGAGAGCGCCCGGGCCAACAACGTCATGGTGGTGATCAAGCTGGCCGCGCTCGCGCTGTTCATCGCGGCCGGCCTGACGCGCATCGACCCCGCCAACTACCAGCCGTTCGCGCCGAACGGATTCCGCGGCATCCACCAGGGCGCCGCGATCGTGTTCTTCGCGTTCATCGGGTTCGACGCCATCTCGACCGCGGCGGAGGAAACGAAAGACCCGCAACGCAACATGCCGCGCGGGCTGCTGGGCGGTCTGGCAATCTGCACCGTCATCTACGTGGTGGTCGGGGCGGTGCTCACGGGCATGGTGAAGTACACCAACCTCGCCGTGGCCGACCCGCTCGCGCGCGCGCTGGAGCTGTCGGGCTTCACGCGCATCGGCGGCATCGTCGCGCTCGGCGCCGTGGTCTCGATGACGGCGGTCCTGCTGGTGTTCCAGTACGGCCAGGCCCGCATCTTCTACGCGATGGGGCGCGACGGCCTCCTGCCACGGTGGGCGGCCAGGGTCCACCCGCGCTACCGGACGCCGCACGTCACCACCATCGGCATCGGCGTGCTGGTGGCGCTCGCGGCGCTGTTCGGCGACGCCGCGGAAACCTACGACCTCACCAACATCGGGACGCTGTTCGCGTTCGTGCTGGTGTGCATCGGCGTGCTGGTGCTGCGGAAAACCGACCGCGACCGGCCCCGGCCGTTCCGCGTCCCGATGGCGTGGCTCATCTGTCCCCTCGGCGCCGCGGCCTGCCTCTTCGTGATGAAGGGCCTGCCGAGCCAGGCGTGGGAGCGGTTCGGCATCTGGCTCGGGTTGGGGCTGGTGTTCTACTTCGCCTACGGGTTCCGGCACAGCCGGCTGCGGCGACCCGCGCCGGGGCCGGGGCCGGCGGCCTGAACCGCCGGCCGATGCCGGGGTATGAGGGCCCGCGCTACGAAACGCGCGGGCCCTTTACGTCGTAGGGTGCCGGGTCACCCCGGGGATCGCCATGACACTCCTGTTGCCCTTGCTGCTGGTCGCTGTCCAGGACACGACGCCGACCCGCATCCAGATCGAAACGCGGAACCCGCGGCGCGATTCCATCGCGCGGGCGTTCAACGACTCGATCGCCCGGGTCCGCGCGGCGGCCGCCGAGCGCGGCAGGCGCGACGCCTACGCGGATTCGGCCGCCCGAGAGCTCGTCACCAACGCCCGCTTCCGTCGCGAACGCGCCGAACGGCTGGTCACCCGCTACCAGGCGACGGTCACCCAGCGGATCGGCGCGGGCCTGCGGGCCCTGCGCCGCGACCGCATGCTGTTCGGCCAGGAGCTGGCTGCGCGCATCGACTGGCGCCGCGACGGCCCCACCCGGGTCGAAGTCCTCGGGGCCCGGCAGCGGCTCCCGGTGGCGATCCGCGGCGACCAGGTGCCCGACGACCTCGACGCCAACGTCGAGTGGCTGGTCTTCGACCCGTCCGCCGACTACCTCCGCATCGTCGGAGACGACGCGGACGGGTTCTCGCACCCGCTACGCGAACACAGCGAGGCGGACTACCGCTTCGCCACCGGCGACACCACGACCATCACGCTGCCCGACGGGCGGTCGCTGCGCGTCGTCGAGCTGCACGTCACGCCGCGCCGGCCGGACTTCAACCTGATGTCGGGCTCGCTGTGGTTCGACCTCGACACCTACGGCATGGTGCGCGCCGTGTTCGCGCCGGCGCGGCCGTTCGATTTCGAGCTCGATGCGGACGATGACGACGACGTGCCCGGGTGGGTGAAGCCGATCCGCGCCGAGGTCCGCTACATCACCATCGAGTATGGCCTGTACAACTTCCGCTGGTGGATGCCGCGCTACTGGGCGCTTGACGCCGAGGCGCAGGCGTCGGTGATGAGAATGCCGCTGCGGTTCGAGCGCGAGTATAGCGACTACCTGGTAGAAGGCGGCGGCGAGCCGGTGGCGGGCGCGCGGCGGCCGGCGGGGTCCGTGCCACCCCGCCAACGGTACGGCGACTCGACCGCGATCGACCCCGACAGTCTCAGACGGGCCATCGGCGCGTGCGTGGACTCGATCGTCGCGTACGAAACAGCGCGCGCGCGAGCGGAGCGAGAGCGCGGCGTCCGCGTGCAGGTCCGGATGGGCCCGGGCCGCGCAGGGCGCGCCTGCCGCAACGCGTTCCGCCGCGACGAGGAATGGCCCATCGAGGTCGCGATCGCCAACGGCGACACGGCCGCTCTCCTCACCAGCGCCGCGCTGGGCAGTCCCATCCTGCAGATGGGCGACGTCATCAGCGAGGACGAACTGCGCAACCTCGGGCGCGAGATCGGCGCGCTGCCCGGGCGGCCGTGGCAGTTCCAGGCGATCGTGCCGCGGGGGGTGGGCGATCTGCTCCGGCGGACCCGCTACAACCGCATCGAGGCACTGTCGGTCGGGGCCGGCACGACCCTCGACTTCGGGCGACTCCAGCTCGACGCCATCGGCCGCCTCGGCGTCGCCGACCTCGAGCCCAACGGCGAGCTCGCGCTGACCCGGCCGAGCACGACCGGCCTGTTCCGGCTGGGCGCCTACCGGCGGCTCGCGGCCGCGAATCCCGATACGCGGCCGCTCGGCGCCATCAACTCGTTCAGCGCGCTGTTCCTCGCGCGCGACGACGGCGAGTACTTCCGCAGCTACGGCCTCGAGCTGACCGGCGAGCCCGCGGCCACGCGCACCGCCTGGTGGCGGTTCCGGCTGTTCGCCGAGCGCCAGCGGCCCGCCTTCGTCGAGACCGAGGCGAGCCTGCCGCGTCTGTTCAGCAGCGGCCAGCGGTTCCGGTCCAACATCGCCGCAGTTCGCGCCGAGCAGCTGGGGGGCGCGGTGAGCCTGCACGTGGATCGCTCACTGCGCGGCGGCACGACGCTCTCCGGCGACCTCTCGGTGGATGGTGCCACCGGCGACTTCGACTTCGGCCGGGGGTCGCTGGCGCTGCGCGCGAGCGTGCCCCTCGGCAAGCCGGTACTGGGCCTCGAGGCGGCGGCCGGGACCAGCACCGGCACGCTGCCGGTGCAGTCGTTCTGGTTCCTGGGCGGGCCGGCCACCCTGCGCGGGTACGATGGCGGCGTGCTGCTGGGCGAGGCGTTCTGGCGCTTCCGGGGTGAGGTGGGCTCGTCGCTGCCCTTAGTACGCGCCGCCGTGTTCAGCGACTGGGGGTGGGCCGGACCACGCGCCGCGTTCCCGGACGGTCGGGCGCTCGTCTCGGCGGGCATCGGCGCCAGCATGCTCGACGGCATCATCCGGCTGGATCTCGCCCGCGGATTGCGGTCGCCGAAGGGGTGGCGGTTCGACTTCTACCTGGATGGGGTGTTTTAGGCGGCTAGGCGGCTGGGCGGCTAGGCGGCTAGCACATCGTAGCGGTCCTTGCCCCTCAAGGTGCGCCTGTGCACCGCGGGTCCCCAGCCGCCTAGCCGCCTAGCCGCCTAGCCGTCTAGCCGCCTGGCCGCCTGGCCGCCTAGCCGCCTAGCCGCCTAGCCGCCATCCTCACCGCCCCCGCAACGGCGTCCACCGGTCCGTCGAGGACCGCGATCGCCGGCCGCATCGCGATAATCTTCCCCAGCACCGCCGCGCGGTAGTCCGGCGACCCCACCAGCAGCCCGCCGCCCCACGCCAGCGTGACCGCCGCGCCGGCCGGGAACCGGTGGAGCAGGGGTGTCACGGTGGCCGCCAGGTCGGCCGCCGCGCGCTCGAGGATGCGCCGCGCGGTTTCGTCGCCCGCCCCCGCCGCTTCGACCACAACCGGCGCGAGCGTCACCAGGTCCGGCACGCGGGCGCCGAGGCTCCAGCGCGGCAGCTGGTCCACCCCGATGCCGAGGCGCTGGAGGAGCCGGTCGAGCAGCCCCTGTGCCCTGCCGTCGTCCACCGCGCGGGCGGCGGCGCGCAGGGCCTCGCGCGCCACATCGTACGCCGAGCCCCAATCGCCCAGCACGGGCCCGAGACCGCCGGCCCGCGCGGTGGTGCGGTCGGGCAGGCGGGCCCACGCGACCGATCCGGTACCCGCGATGAGCACGATGCCGGGGCGGTCGCCGAACGCGGCGAGGAGCGCGATCTCCGCGTCGGTCGTGACCTCGACACGCCGCGCCAGGCCGTGCGACATGAGCGCGTGGGCCAGCTCCCCGCGCTCGGCCTCGCGGCCCGCGCCCGAGGCGCCGACCACCAGCACGTCGGCCGGGGCCTCGCGCCGCGCGCGCTGCAGGGCGTCGCGGCATGCCGCGAGAATCGCGCCGGCTGCCTGCTCCACCGCGCCGGGTCGCACGGCGCCCGGCCCGCTCTCACCGCGGGCCAGGATCGCGCCGCCGGCGTCGGCGACCGCCGCCGTGGTACGCGAACCGCCTGCGTCCACCCCGAGGATCAGGGTCATCGTCGCGTCCGCGCTGACCATCGGGAGTCGGAAGTCGGACGTTCGAGAGGTGACGCGGGTCTCACTCCCGACTCCTGACTTCCGACGTCCGACCGCTTCCGATCGTCGTCGCCCCCAGCCCGATGAATACGGTCAGCACGGTGCCAATCGGTACGTACCACGGCCACGCCAGCCGTGCGAGCGGCGCCAGCAGGACCGGGCCCCCCAGCGCGCCGCCGATCGGGCCGGCGAACACGACCAGGGCCATCACCGCCGTGCCCAGCACCAGGGCCGTCACCGCGTCGCGTTCGCGCACCCGCGCGACGCGGGCGAGCACGAAGGCGCCGAGCAGCGCGCCGTAGGTCAGCGAGGCGATTGACAGCGCGACGACCACCACGGGCGCCTCGCGACGCCGGAACAGCAGCGCCCCCCCCACCAGCACGACCGCCCAGAGCACGGTGAACAGGCGGCCGACCCGGAGCAGGTGGGCATCGTCGCCGGCGCGCTCCGCGAGCGGCGCGTACCAGTCGTGCGTCGTCGAGGATGCGAGCGCGTTGAGCGAGCTGGCGATCGTGCTCATCGCCGCGGCGAGGATGCCGGCGACCGCCAGGCCCGCGAAGCCGCCCGCGAGGTGGGTGGTGATGAAGCGCGGGAGCACTTCGTCGCCGGGGAGCGTCCGCCCCGCGGGGAACGCGGTCCACAGCACGGCCCCCACGAGCAGGAACAACGCGAACTGCGCCAGCACCACGAGGCCGCTGCCGACCAGCGCCGCCCGCGCGTCGCGCAGGGAGCGCGTGGCGAGCAGGCGCTGCACGATCAGGTGGTCGGTGCCGTGCGAAGCCGCCGATAGCAGCGCACCGCCCGCCACCGCCGTCCCGAACGCGTAGGGATTCGTCCACGAGAACCCGAAGTCGAGCACGCGGAGCTTTCCCGCTGCCGCGGCCGCGCCGAGCGCGTCCGGCGCGAGCCGCAGGCCGACCACCAGCGCTACGCCACCCGCCGCCATGTAGACGACCCATTGCAGCACGTCGGTCCACACCACGGCGCGCAGCCCGCCGGCCCAGGTGTACACGAGGGTCGCGGCGCCAAGCGCCAGGATGGCGGTCGGGTACGACCAGCCGCTAATCGCGGTCAGCGGGATCGCCGTCGCGAATACGCGCACACTGTCGCCCAGGGCGCGGGTCGCCATGAACAGCGCCGACGAGACGCGCCGGGCCCTACCCCCCCACCGCGAACCGAGCAGTTGATACGCCGTCTGCGTTTCGCCGGCGAAGTAGCCAGGAAGCAGGAGCCAGGCGACGGCCACGCGCCCGATCAGATACCCGAGCGCGAGCTGCAGGAAGGTCAGGTCGCCGCGGTAGGCGATGCCCGGGATCGAAATGACCGTGAGGGCGCTGGTCTCGGTCGCGACGACGCTGACCAGGATCGCCCACCACGGCAGGTTCCGGTCGCCGAGGAAGTAGTCACCCGCCCCCTGTTGCCGCCGCCCGAGCCACAGGCCGAGGGCGATGGAGCTGGCGACGTACAGCGCGGCGACGACCCAGTCGGCGGTACGCACAGCGCAGAAGATAGGGATGCGCGGGCGGGCGGGGTACTGGCGGGCGCGCCGATCGGCTTCCAGTTTCGTCCGCTGTGCGAGCACTCCCGTACCCTCTGCTCGTGGTCGCCGCCGCGGTGTTGCCCGCCGGCCTCGAGGCGCAACGCGTCATCGTGCGCGGCGTGGTGGTCTCGGCCGAGACCGGCGAGGGCATCCCGTACGCCGTGGTGGTGCTGCGCCCGCAGTTCTCGCAGCGCTTCACCGACGACGCCGGCAGGTTCGCGTTTGTCGAGGTCGCCGCCGGCACGTACCAGGTATCGGTGCGCCAGGTCGGGTATCGGCCGCTCGACACGACCGTGGCGGTCGGCACGGTGGTAGGCCTGCGCTTCGAGCTCCGCCGCGTCGCGGTCGAGCTGGCCGCGATCACCGTGTCGGCCGATGCCGTGTGCACCGAGCCAGGGCCGCCCGACCCAGCGCGGGATTCGGCGCTCGCGATCGTGTTCGACCAGCTGCGCGAGAACGCCGCCCGGTACCACCTGCTGGCCGATCAGTACCCGTTCCGCTACCGCATGGTGCGGCGGCTGACGCAGGAGTTCTCGTCCGGCGACAGCCGGTTCGTGCACGGCGACACGATCGAGATCCGCAGCAACGACCGGTGGCGCTACCGGCCCGGCCGCGTCGTCACGTACGGGCGCGGCTCGCTCTCGCAGGTCAAGGTCGTGCACCTGCCCGAGCTGCCGGACCTGGCCGACCCGAACTTCCACCGCACCCACTGCTTCCGCCTGGCCGGCCTCGATTCGCTCGACGGGCGACCACACGCGCGGGTGGAATTCCGCGCCGCGGCTGCGCTCGACGAGGCCGACGTGGACGGCTCGGCGTGGCTGGACACGGCGGGGTACCGGCTGCGGCGGATCGCCATTCGCCTGACCAGGCCCGAGCGCGCTGACCAGGAGATCTCGGCCGTATCGGCCATCGTCACGTTCCGCGAAGAGCTGCCATTCCTGCTGGTCGTCGAGCGCATATTCGCGCTTACGACCCGCCGCCGGCCGGGCGCGGGCGGATTGGTCGGCCGCACCGAGGAGCAGCGCCTGGTCGGCGTGGAGTTCCGACGCCGGCCGGGCGAATCACGCTGAGACAGGGGGAGCGCATGGTCGCGTGGTGCCGCAGGGTCGCCGACAGCCAGAAGTTCCAGAACGCCGTGCTCGTCGTGATCGTGATCGCGGCGGTGGTGGTCGGGCTCGAGACGTCCGCGCCGCTGCAGCATCGGTTCCGCGGGACGTTCCACGCGCTGGATCTCGTGATCCAGGCGGTGTTCGTGACCGAGCTGACGATCCGGCTGGTGGCGTTCTGGCCGCGGCTGCCCGCGTTCTTCCGCGACGGGTGGAACGTGTTCGACTTCGCGATCGTGGCGGCGTCGTTCCTGCCCAGCTCGGGCACCTTCGCCACCGTGGGCCGCCTGGCGCGGCTGCTGCGCGCGAGCCGCCTGCTGGGGCGGGTACCGGAGCTGCGGCTCATCATCGGCACCACGCTGCGGTCCATCAAGTCCATGGGCCACGTCATGATGCTGCTCGGCCTGCTGGTCTACATCTACGCCGTCCTCGGCTTCCACCTGTTCGGGCCCATCGACCCGGCGCATTGGGGGGACCTCTGGTCCTCGGTGCTGACCCTCATGGGGGTGCTGACGCTGGAGGGGTGGGTGGACGTGCAGTCGCGGGTGATCGACACCAACCCGTGGGCGTGGGCGTTCTTTCTGTCGTTCATCCTGATGGCCGTCTTCGTCGGGCTGAACCTGTTCATCGCGATCGTGATCAACAACCTCGAAGCGACGAAAGAGCACATCCTGGCCGAGGAGCGGCGGGTGGCGCGGGAGTCGGGCGAAATCCCCGCGGCGGGCGTCCTGGTGGAGGAGATCCGGGAGAAGCTGACGGCGCTGGAAGCGAGGATAGCCGCCTAGCCGCCTAGACGCTGAAGCTGGTCCCGCAGCCGCAGCCGCCCGTCGCGTTCGGGTTCCCGAAGCTGAAGCCGCTGGACTGCATCGTCGAGACGTAGTCCACCGTGACCCCGGCCAGGTACTGCGCGCTGAACGGGTCCACGAACAGTTTCACGCCCTCGATCTCGACGACCAGATCGTCGGAGGCCGGGGCCTCGTCGATGCTCATCTCGTACTTGAAGCCCGAGCAGCCGCCCGGCAACACGCCGATCCGGAGCCCGATCGTGTCGGGCGCCATCTCCTTCTCCGACGCGATGAACTCCCGGACCTTGCCGAGCGCGGCGGGGGTCAGGCGAACGTTGACGCCGGTGTCCTGCGTAGTGCCCATCAATCCCTCCTCCACCCGGGAACGCTAAACCGGCGGCCGGGGGCCGTCAACGCCGGCGGGTGGTGTCGGGCTGGGCGCTGAGCAGGCGGTGGACCAGCTCGGGGATCACCCGGATCCACCCGTCGCGCGACCCGGCCCGCAGGCCCGAGGCCTCGACGATCACCGAATTCTCGTTGTTGAGCAGGCGGCCGGATACCAGGGAGCCCTCGCCAGCCGGCATCGGAAACACACCCACGACGAGCGTGTAGCGAGTCGGCCAGGTCGAGTCCACCCGCACCCCCGGCGCCCAACGGGTCCGGAATCGCCGCACCTCGATGACCGTCTGGTCGGCGAGACCGCGCTGCGGGGTCTCGGCCCGCACCGTAATGACCTGACGGGCGACCTCCGGGCGGATCCGCGTCCGGCCGCCGTGGCAGGCGACAACGAGAAGCGGCAGGGCGAGAGCGAAGCGGCGCTTGGGAACCACTCATCCATGAAACGCCGGCCGGCGGCCGGGCGCCATGACCGGGGTCACCGGACCGCGGCTGCGACGGCCAGGTCCGCCACCTGTCGGCGGACCTGGACGATCTGCGTGTTCTCCCGCGTTGGGTGCACCCGGTTGGTCAGGAGGATCACGAACAGGTCCAGCTCCGGATCGATCCACAACGACACACCGGTGAACCCGGTGTGCCCGAAGGCACGCACGGAGAGCCGCGTGCCCGCCGAGTTCTCGCCGTTGGGCGTTTCCCAGCCCAGGGCCCGGTGCGACAGCTCGGGCTGCTGGCGCCGCGTGAATTCGGCGATCGTCTCGGCACGCACGAACTGGATGTCGTGGCCCCGCTCGCTGTCGGCGGCGCTCATCCCCGGCGCCCGGCGCCCCGGGACCAGCGCGCGCGCGCCCGCCCGCGACGATGGAAAAACGCCGCTGCCGAGCATCATCTGCGCGAACCGCGTGAGGTCCTCGGCCGTGGAGAACAGGCCCGCGTGCCCCGACACGCCGCCCATCGCGAAGGCGTTTTCGTCGTGGACTTCGGCGTGCACGAGCCGGTGCCGGTACGTGGTGTCGACCTCGGTGGGCGCGATGCGGCTCCGCCAGCTGCGCGGCGGGTTGAAGCGCGTGTCGCGCATGCCCAGAGGCTCGAACAAGCGCCGTGCCAGGTAGCGATCGAGCCGCTCGCCGGTCAGCACCTCGACGGCCCTGGTGAGGTTGATCGCTCCCACGTCGGAATAGACCGTCCGCGTGCCGGTCGGGTACTCGAGCGGTTCCGCGGCCGCGGCATCCACGACCTCGTCGCGGCTCCGGGCCCGTTGCCAGTACGGCCGCCACGCGGGCAGCCCGCTCGAATGGGTGAGGAGGTGGCGGATCGTGATGGTCGAATCGTGGGCATAGCCGAACAGCTGCACGTAGCCACGCACCGGCGCGCTGAGGTCGAGACGCCCGTCTTCGTGCAGCATCATGACCGCGGTCGTGAGGCCGACGACCTTCGTGAGCGACGCCACGTCGTAGACGGTGCGATTCGTGACCGCTCGCCCCTGCCCGTACGCGGTCCGGCCGAACGCGTGAAGGTAGAGCACGGTGTCGCGGCGCCCGACGGCGACCACGGCGCCGGGGAACGCCCGGCTCGCGATCGCCTCCTCGACCGCATGGGCCAGCGGCGCCCAGCGGTCCATCGAGTCCTGTTGCGCGGTCACCGCGAGCGCGGCGATGAGCGCATACACTACTGCTCGCGCCTCGCCGGAATGCCCGGCCGCGCACGGGGCGATTGCCCGTGCGGCCGTGCGCCCGTGCGGCCGTGCCCGCGCCTCACCGCCGCTCGATGCCCCAGCCGATCCGCACCATCGGCGGCAGGCTCACGGGCATCCGTCCGCTGATCGGCGCCTGGCCGAGCAGGGCCGCGGCGGCCGCGCGCTCCGCCCATTCGGTGCCGGCCCACGCGAGCAGGAACGCACTCACGTTGGGGATCTGGCGGAGCAGGTACGGGCTCCCGAAGCTCACGCCGATCACCGGGGCGCCGGGCGCGCGGGCGAGCTCGTCTACCAGCGCGGCCACCGCATCCGGAATGTTCACGGCGTCGGGCCGCCACGCCGCCGGACGGGGCGCCGCCACGAACACCACGGTCGCGCCTGCCGCCGCGGTGCGGACCGAATCGAACGACGCGGGCCCCGACGCGGGCCACAGGCGCAGCACCACCGGCCGGACGCCGCCCGCGCGCAGCGCCGCCACGAAGGCGGTGCCGACGCCGGTCTGCGCCTCGTCGCCGTACGCCACGACGAGGACGCGGGAGCGGCGGTCGGGGGGGGGCGCGAGGGGGACCATGCCGAGCGCGTCGCGCGCGAGCACGATCGTGCGGGCCGTGATGTCGCGGGCGAGCTGGAGATGCTCCTGTCGTCCGACGACCCGCGCGATCGCCGAGAGGTCGGTGAACCGCCGCCGGAACAGGTCCTGCCTGGCCTTGAGCGTGAGGATCCGGAGCACGGACGCATCCACGCGCGCCTCGGTCAGGGCGCCGCGCTCGACCGCGGCGACCACTGCCGCCACCGCGTCGGGCACGCTGGTCGGCATCAGTAGGATGTCTGCGCCCGCCTGCAGCGCGCCGACCGCCGCCGGTCCCGCGCCGTACTGCGCCACGATGGCGCCCATCTCGAGCGCGTCCGTCACCACCAGCCCGCGGAAGCCGATGTCGCGCCGCAGCAGCGTGTCGAGCAGCAACGATGAGAACGTCGCCGGCGTCGAGCCGCCGGTCAGCGCGGGAAGGGCGATGTGCGCGCTCATCACCGCGTCCACATCGGCCTGCACCGCCATCCGGAACGGCACCAGCTCGACCGAGTCGAGCCGCGTGCGGTCGGCGGCGATCACGGGCAGCGCGATATGCGAGTCGGTGCCTGTGTCCCCGTGGCCGGGGAAGTGCTTCGCGGTGGCGAGCATGCCGTGGTCGTGCAGGCCGCGGATGAACGCCGCCGCGAGCCGTCCAACCTGGTGCGGGTCCTCGCCGAAGCTGCGGGTGTTGATGATCGGATTGGCCGGATTGTTGTTGACATCCACCACCGGCGCGAACGTCATGTGGAGGCCGACCGCGCGCCCCTCCAGTGCGATCACGCGGCCCACATCGTAGGCATCCTGCTCGCGGCCACTCGCCCCCAGCGCCATGTTGCCCGGGAACGCCGTGCCGCCACGGATCCGCGAGGAGGGGCCGCTTTCCAGGTCGGCGGCCATCAGCAGCGGGATGCGCGCGACGGCCTGCAGCGCATTGAGCTTCGCCGCCACGTCGTAGGGCGAGGTGCCGATCCCGATCACGAACCCGCCGACCCGCTCGTCAGCCGCCAGCCGCAACGCCGCGCCCATCGCCTCGTGGTCGAGCGCCCAATAGGGCCCGTCGATCCACGGCATCACCAGCTGCGCGACTCTCTCGCGCAGCGTGAGCGTGCGCAGGACGTCGCGCGCCACGTCCTCGGGAGAGGCGTCGAAGTCCACCGCGACCGGCAGGGGCGGCGGCGCCCACGGTTCGACCAGGCCGGCGTCCACCTCCACGCCCGGGACGTCGGGGGCGGGCAGGGCGGCGCGGGGGCTCGCGCACGCGGCCAGCGCGAGGACGGTCAGGATTCCGAGGCGGCGGAGGGAACGCACGGCTCCAATCTATACGTCGCCGCTGCCGCTTCCCACCCGCCGCAACTTCTGGTAGCGTGAGGCGATGCGCCTGCGACGGATGGCTGTGGGCTTCCCCCTCGTGCTGGCATGCGCCGGACCGCGTCCTTCAGGACGCTTTTCGGCCGAGCCCGGGCTTCAGCCCGGGTCCGATGCGCTGTCGCAAGCGGTCTCGCAGCGCCGCCGTGTCCTTCCCGGCATCGACGTCCTCCTGACCGACTCGGCCCACCTCATCGCGGGTCGCCGGCTCGGCCTGATCACCAACCAGACCGGCGTGGACGCTGCCGGCGTACCGAGCATCGACCGCCTGCACGCCCTGTCGGACCGCGGCCAGCAGCCAGCGGCCAGCGGCCAGCGGCCAGCGGCCGGTGCCCGCCTGGTCGCGCTCTTCGCCCCCGAGCACGGCATCCGCGGCACTGCGCGTCCTGGTGAACGCGTCAACGATACGGTGGATGCCGCAACGGGTCTGCCCATCTACAGCCTGTACGGCGCCAATCGCGCGCCGACCGCTCAGCAGCTCGAGGGGCTCGACGTGCTCCTGGTGGACCTGCAGGACGTGGGCGCGCGGACGTTCACCTACGTCTCCACGATGGTACTCGCGATGCGCGCCGCGGCCGCGGTGGGCAAGCGTATCATCGTGCTGGACCGGCCCAACCCCATCGGCTGCACGATGCAAGGGCCGGTGCTCGACACGGCGTACAGCTCGTTCATCGGGATGCTGCCGGTGCCGCTCCGCCACGGGATGACGATGGGCGAGCTGGCGCGGTTCGCGAACGCCGAGCTGCGCATCGGCGCCGATCTCGTGGTGGTGCCGGTGAAGGGGTGGCGGTGCGAGTGGTTCGATCAAACCGGGCTGCCGTGGGTGCGGCCGTCGCCGAACCTGCCGGACCTCGAGGCGGTGGCGTGGTACCCCGGCACGGTGCTGTTCGAGGCGACGAATCTCTCGGTGGGCCGGGGGACGGATGCGCCGTTCCGGCAGATTGGGGCGCCGTGGCTGGACGTGCGTGAATACCAGTCACGGTTGCGGGCGGCCGGAGTGGCCGCTCGCTTCACCACGTTCACACCCAGGGCGCCTGCCGATGGCAAGTTTGATGGCCGTGAAGTCCGGGGGCTCGAGCTCCCTGCGCGAGCCCGAACCCTCGATCCGGTGGCCGTCTCTCTATGGATGATCGTGCTGATGGCAGAGGACGATTCGTTTAGGATCGACACGCTCGGTCTACGGCGTCGGTTGGGCACCGCATTCGAGTCTCGCGGGGACCCGTGGTGCCAGGCTCGTCGGTGCAGCGGTCCTAGGGCCTATGACTGGTCGCGCGAGCTGGCCGCTTTCCGCGGGCGGGCCCGCTCCCACTTCCTCTACCGTCGCTGACACCGCTGACCAGGGCTGAAGCCCGGGCTCGGCCGACACCGCCCTGAAGGGCGGCCCGACCCGACGTTCGCCCGCTGCCCCGGGGTTTCATCGCGGATTGACCTACGCCCTTATCGCCGCTACAGTTACCGGGCTGTGGCGGCCAAAGACCGGCGGCGGATCGCGCTGCTTCCCGAGCCTCTCAAGATCTGGTTCCTGGACGCGATCGATCCGATCGCCGACGGGCTCATCCGCCTTGGTCTTTCGCCCAATCGCATCACCACGCTGAGCATCGTTGTCCTCATCGCCTCGGGCGCCGGCTTCGCCACGGGGTGGCTGCGCCTGGGGGCCGCGCTGCTGCTGTTCAGCGGCTTCCTCGACCTCCTCGACGGCAAGGTGGCGCGGCGCACCGGGGCGACGTCGAAGTTCGGCGCGTTCTACGACTCCTCGATGGACCGGCTGGGCGAGGGGGCGCTGTTCACCGGCATCGGGATCTTCTACATCCGCTCCGGGATGCACTGGGGCGGCGGGCGGTTGCCGGTGCTCGGCCTGGGCCTGTGCTTCGCGGCGGTGACAGGCGCGTTCCTCGTGAGCTACACGCGGGCTCGCGCCGAGGGGCTGGGGCTCGAGTGCAAGGTCGGGATGGCGCAGCGGGCCGAGCGGATCATCTTCCTCGGCGCGCCGACGCTGTTCTTCGGCGCGGGTCCGGGCGGCTGGCTGCTGCTCGGGATCCTCATTTGGTTAGCCGTGGTCAGCTGGATCACCGTCGTGCAGCGCATCGCGCACGTGTATGGCATCACGCGGGAGTCCGACGCGGCCGCCGCCGCTGCCGCCGCCGCCCGGCGCCCCCCGCCGCCGGCGCCCGCCGGTGCCGACACCGCTTCGAAAGGACGCTGACCGTGAAGGCGAAGCAGAAGGCCGCCACGCACGCGATCGCGCCCGCCAGGGGCCGCCTTGGCGTGCTCACGCCCGGGATGGGCGCCGTGGCGACGACGTTCTACGCCGGCGTCGAGAGCGTCCGGCGCGGCCTCGCGACGCCGGTCGGCTCGCTGACCCAGATGGGCACGATCCGCCTCGGCAAGCGCACCGAGCACCGCTCGCCGCTGATCTCCAAGTTCGTGCCGCTCGCCAAGCTCGACAGCCTGGTGTTCGGCGGCTGGGACCCGATTCCGGACGACGCCTACACGGCGGCCAAGAAGGCCGGCGTGCTCGAGAAGGACCACATCGAGGCGATCGCGCCGTTCCTCAAGCAGATCAAGCCGATGCCGGCGGCCTTCGACCAGCACTGGGTCAAGAAGCTCAAGGGCATGCACGTCAAGAAGGGCAAGACCAAGCGCGACCTCGCCGAGCAGCTGCGCGAGGACATCCGGCAGTTCAAGAAGATCAACAAGCTGGACCGCGCGGTCGCCGTGTGGTGCGCCTCGACCGAGATCTTCCTCAAGCCCGGCGCCGCGCATAGGAATCTCAAGACGTTCGAAAGAGCGATGGACCGGAACGACGCGTCCATCGCGCCGTCCATGCTCTACGCGTACGCGTGCTTGATGGAAGACGTGCCGTTCATGAACGGCGCGCCCAATCTCACGGTGGACATCCCCGCGATGCTGGAGCTGGCGAACGAGCGCGGCCTCGCGGTGGGCGGCAAGGACTTCAAGACCGGCCAGACCCTGATGAAGACGGTGCTCGCGCCGATGCTCAAGGCGCGCATGCTGGGCCTGGCGGGCTGGTACTCGACCAACATCCTCGGCAATCGCGACGGCGAGGTCCTGGACGACCCCGAGTCGTTCAAGACGAAGGAAGAGTCGAAGCTGGGCGTGCTGGAGCACATCCTCCAGCCCGCGATGTATCCCAAGCTCTACGGCAAGATCTACCACAAGGTGCGGATCAACTACTACCCGCCGCGTGGTGACAACAAGGAAGGCTGGGACAACATCGACATCTTCGGGTGGATGGGCTACCCGATGCAGATCAAGGTGGACTTCCTGTGCCGCGACTCGATTCTCGCGGCGCCGATCGTGCTGGACCTGGCGCTGTTCACCGACCTGGCGCAACGCGCGGGCATGCACGGCATCCAGGAGTGGCTCTCCTTCTACTTCAAGAGCCCGATGGCGGCCGAGGGCCTCACGCCCGAGCACGACCTCTTCATCCAGCACACCAAGCTCAAGAACACGCTGCGCTGGCTGATGGGCGAAGAGCAGATCACGCACCTCGGCGTGGAGTACTACGAGTACGACGCGGAATAACCTCCGGAGAACCGACTGATGGTCTTTCAGCAAGCCCCCGAACACCGCCCCGGCGGTGAGGTCAACATCCACCTGCCGGACCTGAACGCCGGGGACTTCCTCGGCTTCACCGGCCACCAGATCCTGCTCTCGGGCCTCGTGGTCTGCGTGCTCGGCCTGCTGTTCGGGCTGTACACGTACGCCGCTGTGAAGAAGCTGCCCGTGCACAAGGCGATGGCCGACGTCTCGGCGCTGATCTACGAGACCTGCAAGGCCTACCTGATCCAGCAGGGCAAGCTGCTGCTGGTCCTGTTCGCCTTCATCGGCGCGGTGATCGTCGCGTATTTCACGCTCACGGGTCTCGCGCTGCCGAAGATCCTGCTCATCCTGGTGTTCTCGCTGATCGGCATGGCGGGCAGCTACGGGGTGGCGTGGTTCGGCATCCGGATCAACACCCTGGCCAACTCGCGCACCGCGTTCGCGAGCCTCGAGGGCAAGGCCTGGCCGGTGTGCGAGATTCCGCTGCGGGCCGGCATGAGCGTGGGCATGATGCTCATCTCGGTCGAGCTGCTGTTCATGCTCGCGATCCTGCTGTTCATCCCCTCGTCGGTCGCGGGCGCCTGCTTCCTCGGCTTTGCGATCGGAGAGTCGTTAGGCGCAGCCGCGCTGCGTATCGCGGGCGGCATCTTCACCAAGATCGCCGACATCGGGTCCGACCTGATGAAGGTCGTGTTCAAGATCAAGGAAGACGACGCGCGCAACCCCGGCGTCATCGCCGACTGTACCGGCGACAACGCCGGCGACTCGGTGGGCCCCACCGCCGACGGGTTTGAAACCTACGGCGTGACGGGCGTGGCGCTCATCACGTTCATCGTGCTCGCGGTCCGGGAGCCTGCCATCCAGATGCAGCTGCTGGTCTGGATCTTCCTGATGCGCGTGATGATGGTGCTGGCCTCCGGCTTCAGCTACCTGGTGAGCAACGCCATCTCCCGGGCGCGGTACGGCGCGGGCGCCAGGTTCAACTTCGAGCAGCCGCTGCACCAGCTGGTGTGGTTCACTTCGCTGGTGTCGGTCGCGCTTACGTACGTCGTGTCGCGCGTCGTCATCCCGAACCTCAACGGCGACCCGAGCCTGTGGTGGAAGCTCTCGTCGGTCATCACGTGCGGTACGCTGGCCGGCGCGATCATCCCCGAGCTCGTGACCGTGTTCACCTCGATGCGCTCGCGTCACGTGCGCGAGGTCGTCACCAGCTCGCGCGAGGGCGGCGCGTCGCTCAACATCCTGTCGGGCCTCGTGGCGGGAAACTTCTCCGCCTACTGGATCGGCATGGCCATCATGGGCCTGATGGCGGCCGCCTACGGCATCTCGACGATGGGCCTGGACGCCCTCATGAAGGCCCCCGCCATCTTCGCCTTCGGCCTGGTGGCGTTCGGCTTCCTCGGCATGGGCCCGGTGACGATCGCCGTGGACAGCTACGGCCCCGTGACCGACAACGCGCAATCGATCTACGAGCTCTCGACGATCGAGCAGATGACGGGCGTCGAGGCCGAGATCGAGAAGGACTTCGGGTTCAAGCCGAACTTCGGAGTGGCGAAGGACCTGCTGGAGGAAAACGACGGCGCCGGCAACACCTTCAAGGCTACGGCCAAGCCGGTGCTCATCGGCACCGCGGTCGTGGGCGCCACCACGATGATCTTCTCGATCATCATGGCCCTCACCCACGGCCTCACCGAAGGGATGGAGAGCCTGTCCATCCTGCACCCGCCGTTCCTGCTCGGCCTCATCACCGGCGGCGCGGTGATCTACTGGTTCACCGGCGCCTCGACCCAGGCCGTGACGACCGGCGCCTACCGCGCCGTCGAGTTCATCAAGAAGAACATCAAGCTCGAGGGGTCCACCAAGGCGTCGGTCGAGGACAGCCGCAGGGTCGTCGAGATCTGCACCCAGTACGCGCAGAAGGGGATGTTCAACATCTTTCTCGGCGTGTTCTTCTCCACCCTGGCCTTCGCGTTCATCGACCCGTTCTTCTTCATCGGCTACCTGATCTCGATCGCGATGTTCGGCCTGTTCCAGGCGATTTTCATGGCCAACGCCGGCGGCGCCTGGGACAACGCGAAGAAGATCGTGGAGACCGAGCTCAAGATGAAGGGCACGGACTTGCACGCGGCGTCGATCGTCGGCGACACCGTGGGCGACCCGTTCAAGGACACCTCGTCGGTGGCCATGAACCCGGTGATCAAGTTCACGACCCTGTTCGGCCTGCTGGCGGTCGAGCTGGGCGTGTTCCTCGCCGCCAAGGAAGGCGCCGGCGCGCTGAGCACCTGGATGGCGGCCGCGTTCTTCCTCGCGGCCCTGGTGTTCGTGTATCGGAGCTTCTACGCAATGAGGATTGAAGCGGAGCCATCAGGCGTGAAGGCGTATATTCCCCCGCCGTGAGCACTTCGAAAGTCGTCGTGACCGCCGTTGGTGCCGCCGCCATCATCTGGGTCCTCTGGTACTTCCTCGTGCCCCCGAAACGCCCCGGGTGAGCCGCGTAACGTTTCCGGTCACCGGGATGACCTGCGCCGGATGTGCGACGACGGTGCAGCGACGGCTCGCGGGGGTGCGGGGTGTGCGCGAGGCGAACGTGAACCTCGCGACCCGCAAGGCGACGGTCGAGGCCGAGCCTGGCGCCCTGCCGTCCCTGGTCGGCGCGGTGCGCGAGGCAGGGTACGACGTCGGGGCCGACACCCTGACGATCGCGATCCGCGGCCTGCGCCACGCGCCCGGCGTGGCCCGGCTCGAGGACCTGCTGCGGGCCGTGCCCGGCGTGCTGGCCGCGGTCGCCAACCCCGCCGCCGAGGCCGTGCGGGCGACGGTGGTTCCCGGGCTGGTCACGCCGGCCGCGCTCGAAGCCGCGGTGCGCGACGCGGGCCACACTCTCGCTGCGCCCATCGACGAGGGCGACCGGCTGTTGCGCGAGCAGGAGACGGTGCGTCGCGAGGTGTTCGACCTCCTGAACCGCGTGGTTTTCGCCGGCCTGGTCGCCGTCATCACCGTTGTTGCCTCGATGCCGCTGATGGCGGCGCACGCGCTGGGCGATGCCGACCTGCTTGCCCGGCTGCTGATGCGGCTCGACCACGCGGTCGCGGACGCGCTGCCCAAGCTCTACACCGCCGATCCCGGGCTGCTGCGCTGGGTCCTGTGCGGCCTGACGGTGCCCGTGATGGTCTGGGCGGGACGGGACATCTACGTCGCGGCCTGGCGCGGCGTCCGCCACCGCAGCGCCGACATGAACACGCTCATCGCCGTCGGCACCGGGGCCGCGTTTCTGCAGTCGTTCGTGGCGACGGCCTTCCCGGGCTTCCTGACGCGGGCCGGCCTGACGGCCGACGTCTACTACGAGGCGGTCGCGGCGATCATCGCGCTGGTCCTGCTGGGCCGGCTGCTCGAGGCGCGCGCCAAGGGCAAGACCGGCGAGGCGGTGCGACGGCTTGCCGCGCTGGGCGCCAAGGGCGCGCACGTTGTGCGCGACGGCGTCGAGGTGGAGTTGCCGATGGGCGATGTCGTGCCCGGCGACCTCATCGCGGTGCGGCCCGGCGAGAAGATCCCGGTGGACGGCATCGTACGCGAAGGCGCCTCGTCGGTGAACGAGGCGCTGCTCACGGGCGAGAGCCTGCCCGTGGTCAAGCAGGAAGCCGACGAGGTGTTCGCCGGCACGGTGAACACCACCGGCGCGTTCACGTTCGAGGCCACACGCGTGGGCACCGACACGGCGCTCGCCCAGATCGTGCGCCTGGTGGAGCAGGCCCAGGGCAGCCGCGCGCCGGTGCAGCGCCTCGCCGACCGGGTGGCCGGCGTGTTCGTGCCGGTGGTGATCGCGATCGCGATCGCCGCGTTCGTCGTGTGGTTCGACATCGGGCCCCGCCCGGCCGTGCTGTTCGCCAGCGTCGCGTTCACGACGGTCCTGGTGATCGCGTGCCCCTGCGCGCTCGGGCTGGCGACGCCCACGGCCGTGATGGTCGGGACCGGCCGCGGCGCGCAGCTGGGGGTGCTGGTCAAGGGCGGCGCGGCCCTGGAGACTGCGGCGAGCGTGGACGTGGTCGTGCTCGACAAGACCGGCACGATCACCGAGGGGCGCCCGGCGGTGACCGACCTGCTCGGGGCGAGCGGTGGGGGGGCGGCGGCCGAGGTGGACGGATTCCTGCGGCTCGCCGCGGCGGTGGAGGCGAGGTCCGAGCACCCGCTCGCGGCCGCGATCGTGCGCGACGCCCGGACGCGCGGCCTCGAGATCCCCCACGGCGCGCTGTTCGAGGCGAAGGAGGGCCGTGGCGCGGCGGCCACGGTGGACGGCACGCGCATCCTGGTCGGCTCGGCGGCCTTCCTCATCGAGCAAGGTGTGGACATCGGCCCGTTCACCGATGCGGTGGACACGCTGGCGGCCCGTGCCCGCACGCCGGTGCTTGTCGCCGCCAACGGCACGCCGATCGGTCTGCTGGGGCTGGCAGACCCGATCAAGCCGTCGGCGGTGGCGGCCGTCCGCCAGCTGAAGCGGATGGGCCTCGAGCTCGTGATGGTGACCGGCGACCTCAGGAAAACGGCGATGGCCGTGGCCGGCGAGGTCGGGATCGACCGCGTCGAGGCGCAGGTGCTCCCGGCCGGCAAGGTCGACGTGGTCAAGCGGCTCCAGGCCCGCGGGCTGCGCGTGGCGATGGTGGGCGACGGCGTCAACGACGCGCCGGCGCTCGCGGCCGCCGACGTCGGCATCGCCATCGGCACCGGCGCCGATGTGGCGCTCGAGGCCGCGGACGTGCTGCTCGTGAGCGGCGACGTGCGCGCGCTCGCCGCCGCGTTACAGCTTGCACGCCGCACGTTGCGGACCATCCGGCAGAACCTGTTCTGGGCCTTCGCGTACAACGTCGTCGGCATCCCGGTGGCCGCGGGGGTCCTGTACCCGCTGTCCGGGACGCTGCTCTCGCCGGTGTTCGCGAGCGCCGCGATGGCCTTTTCGTCCGTCACCGTGGTGACCAACAGCCTGCGGCTGCGCCGCTTCACGCCGGCGTCCGCCACCTGAGGAGGAAATCATGAGAGGCGTCCTGTCGTCCGTCTGCCTCGCGCTCGCCGCGGTCGCCCCGCTCCCGCTCGCCGCGCAGTCCGCGACCACGGGAGCCTTCGTGATCCGGTTAGGCAGCGACACCGTCTCGGCCGAGCGGTTCACGCGCACCGCGACCCGCCTCGAGGGCGAGGCGGTCACGCGGCAGCCGCGCACCACGCTGCGGCGCTACGTGGCCGAGTTCGGGCCGGACGGGCGGGTGCAGCGCGTCGAGCTCGTGCAGCTCAGGCCCGACGCGCCCCCGGGCTCGCCGCCGATCCAGCGCACGGTCGCGACCTTCAGCGGCGACTCGGTGTTCGTCGAAACGCGCCGCGACACGGCGGTGCAGAACCGCCGGCTGGCGGTGGGCGCCCGGGTGCTGCCGGTCTTCGGCGGCGCCGCGGTGTCGTTCGCGTCGTACGAGGTGGTGGCGGCGGCGTTCCGCCGCGCCGGCGGCGACAGTGCCTCGTTCCGCGTGTACCTCGCGGGCGCGGCGGCCGGTGGCGCCTGGACCGCGCGCACACTGGGCCGCGACTCGGTGCGGCTGTACGACGGCAACAACACCTTCGACGCGCGCGTCGACGCGGAAGGCCGCATCGCGGGCGCGGTGCTGCGGGGCGGCACCCAGCAGTTCACCGTGACGCGCGTCGCGTCGCTCGACGTCGGCGCACTGGCCGCGGCGTTCGCGGCCCGCGACCAGCAGGGGCAGCCGCTCGGCACGCTGTCCCCCCGCGATACGGTGCGCGCCAGCGTGGCAGGCGCCACCCTGTGGGTGGACTACGGCCGGCCCGCCAAGCGCGGCCGCGTGATCTTCGGCAGCACCATCGTGCCGTGGAACGAGGTCTGGCGTACCGGCGCCAACGCGGCGACGCAGTTCCGCACCGACCGCGCGCTCGTCATCGGCGGCGTCGTGCTGCAGCCGGGGATCTACACCCTCTGGACGATACCGTCCGTGAGCGGCTGGAAGCTGCTCATCAACACCCAGACGGGGCAGTGGGGCACCGCGCACGATGCGGCCCGCGACATCTTCCAGCTCGACCTGCGGGTCAGCACGCTGCCGCAGCCGGTGGAGCGCTTCACGATCGGCGTGGTGCCGGACGGTGCCGGCGGCGTGCTGCGGCTGGAGTGGGACACGACGCGCGCCGAGATCCCGTTCACGGCGAGGTAGCCGATGCAGTACTTCTATCGCGCCCATTGCACGCCCGACGACGCCCTGGCGCATGCCGAGCGGTACTTCACGGGCAAGGGGTTCACGAAGCATGCGGGCGGGCTCGACGCCGCGCGGTATCGCGACGAGCGCGGGCCGGTGGACGTCAAGGTGGAGATCGAGGGCGGGCACTACACGCGCGTCACCGTCGGGACGGATGACGTCGGAGAGTCGGAGCTGGACAAGGTCGCCAAGCGGTTCCTGGCCGAATTGCACCGGGTTGAGGAGCCCGCGCACAAAGTGCGGGGGGCATACTAGCGCCGCGTCAGTCCCGCCCTCGGGTTGACGCGAGTGCGACGGGCGGCCAAGGTAGTGTCCATGGACGTCAGCCTGGCGCTCGTCGCGACGCTCGCAACGCTCCAGGTTCCTGGGTCGGACGCCCGCACCGCGGTGCGGGGCGTACAGACGCTGTGGCCGATGCCGCAGCCGCGCGACCGCGCCGCGTGGGAGGCTACGGCCGCCGGCCTGCGCCGGCGCATCCTGTTCGCCGCCGGCCTCCTGCCGATGCCCCCGCGCACCCCGCTCAACGCGCAGATCTTTGGCCGCGTCGAGCGGCCGCCGTTCACGGCCGGGAGAGTGCGCGTCGGCGGCTACTCGGTGGAGAAGGTCTTCTTCGAGAGCCTCCCGGGGTTCTTCGTCACCGGCAACCTGTATCGGCCCCTGCCGGACTCGGGTCGTCATCCCGGCGTGCTCTCGCCGCACGGACACTGGGCCTACGGCCGGCTCGAGAACACCGAACTCGCCTCGGTGCCCGGCCGTGCGATAAACCTGGCGCGCCAGGGCTACGTGGTCTTCAGCTACGACATGGTGGGCTACAACGACGCCTTCCAGGTCCCGCACGAGTACGTGACGCCTCGCGCCCAGCTGTGGGGTTTCAGCGTGCTTGGGCTCCAGCTGTGGAACAGCATCCGAGCCCTGGACTTCCTCGAGAGCCTGCCGGACGTTGATCCGGCGCGGCTCGGCGCCACGGGCGCATCCGGCGGCGGGACCCAGACGTTCTTCCTGGCGGCGGTCGACGACCGGGTGGGCGTCTCCGTGCCCGTCAACATGATCTCGGCGTTCTTCCAGGGCGGCGACAACTGCGAGAACGCGCCGGGCCTGAGGCTGGATCACTCCAACGTGGATATCGCCGCCCTCGTGGCGCCGCGACCCATGCTGATGGTGTCGGCCACCGGCGACTGGACGCGGGATACGCCACGGGTTGAATTCCGCGCTGTGCGCGAGATCTACCGCCTGCTGGGGGTCGAGGAGCGGGTGCAGGTGGCGCAATTCCACGCCCTGCACAACTACAACCGCGAGAGTCGGGAGGCGATGTACGCGTTTTTCGCCCGCTGGCTCCGCTCGCTCTCCCCGCCGGACACGTTGCCTGGACCCCTTGAGAGCGGGTTTCAGGTCCCCGCCGCGCCCGACTTGCTGGTGTGGTACGGGCGGGCCCGACCCGCTGGGGCCGACGTCGACTCATTGCTTCGGCTCTGGACGCGTCTCCCGGTCGATCCGGAAGCGCTGCGTGTGGCCCTCGCGGCGCAGTGGCCCGAGAGCGTGATGTCGCGCGAAGACGGGGACCGCTTCTGGCTGTCGCGGGGAAGCGACCGCGTCGAAGTTCGGCGGTGGCTGCCGCCAGGCCCCACTGGTGCGTCGCCGGAGGGCGCCGTCCTGCTCGCCGGCGAAGCGCCCCAGGAGCTGGTCGACACGCTGCTGAACCGCGGCCGCGTGGTGGTCCACGTTCGGCCCTTCGTGGAGGTCCGGGACACCGCGGCGCGGTACTTCGGCACGTACAACCGCACGGCGACCCAGGTCCGCGTGCAGGACATCCTCACCGCGGCTGCGTTCCTCCAGGGCGAGTACGGCGCCGTCGACCTTGTCGGGTCGGGTCCGGGCGGGCTATGGGCGCTCCTGGCCCGCGCGGTGAGCGACCGGTTTCGGCGCACCGTAGCGGACGCGGACGGGTTCGCGAGCGAGTCGGACAGCGCCTATCTGGCGCGCCTGTTCGTGCCGGGTCTGCGCCGAGCCGGCGGTTTTCGTGAGCTGCCGGGGCGCGGGGTGCTGGTCCACAACGCGGGCGGCGTGTTCCGGGCACGCGGACGCGTGATCGACGCGCGGCTGAGCGCCGCCGAGGTCGCGCGCGCCCTCGCGGAGCGGTAGCGGCGCCCGGACCGGCTCCGGGCCAGCATGGTCCACCGGCGAGCGGCGGCTCGCTTGACTCTCCCCTCCCGGGCGGCGACGTTTCGCGGTCCGTAAGTTCAAGTGACGCATAGGAGTTCGATGACCGCACGCGCCCCGGTGACGGCCCCCAAGGCCGCCCCGCCGATCCCGGCTGGCCTCACCCGTGAGCAGCTGGTCGAGATCTACTACTACCTCTGGCTGACCCGGTCGCTGGAAGAGCGGCTGACCAATCTGTACCGCCAGTCGAAGGTCATCGGCGGGCTGTTCCGCTCGCTCGGCCAGGAAGGCGGGAGCGTCGGGAGCGCCTACGCGCTGCGGGAGGAAGACTTCCTGTCGCCGCTGATCCGCAACCTGGGCTCGATGCTGGTCAAAGGCGCGGAGCCGCTGGCGGTGGTCCGGCAATACATGGCCAAGGCCGAGAGCCCGACCAGGGGCCGCGAGCTGAACATCCACTTCGGCGATCTCGACAAGGGCTACATCGGCCAGATCTCGCATCTGGGCGACATGGTGCCGGTGATGGCCGGCGTCGCGCTGTCGTTCAAGCTGCGTAACGCGAAGCGCGTCGTCCTGGTCTATGTGGGAGACGGCGCCACGAGCACCGGCACCTTCCACGAGGGTATCAACCTCGCGGCGGTGCAGAAGCTGCCGATGGTCGTCATCGTCGAAAACAACGGCTGGGCCTACTCGACGCGCACCGCGCAGCAGACGGCGGTGAAGCAGCTGGTGGACAAGGCGAAGGGCTACGGCATTCCCGGCGAGCGCGTGGACGGCAACGACGTGCTCGCCGCCTACGAGGCCACGAAGCGCGCCGTCGAGCGGGCGCGGGCGGGCGGCGGCGTTACGCTGCTCGAGTTCCTGACCTATCGCCGCAAGGGCCATGCCGAGCACGACGCGCAGGGCTACCAGCCGAAGGACGAGATCGCGGAATGGGCCGCGAAGAACGATCCCATCGACCGCTACGAGAAGCAGCTCGACGAGACCGGCTGGGTCTCGGCGGGCGAGCGCGCCGCGATCCGCGAGCGGATCGACCGCGAGCTGACCGAGATCGTGACGACGTCGGAGAACGAACCGTTCCCCGAGGCCGAGTCCGCGCTCGACGAGGTCTACGCCAACCCGCCCCGGCTCGAGCCGCTGTGGTACCGGAACGGGTCCAATGCCTGAAGTCACGTACCTCGAGGCGCTTCGCCAGGGGCTGCGCGAGGAGCTGCAGCGCGACGAGCGCGTGTTCATCCTCGGCGAGGACGTGGGCGTCTACGGCGGCGCGTTCAAGGTCACCGAGGGATTCCTGCAGGAATTCGGTGAGCGGCGCGTCATCGACACGCCCATCAGCGAGGCCGCCATCGTCGGCGCGGCCGCGGGCGCGGCGCACATGGGCCTGCGGCCCGTGGCCGAGATGCAGTTCATCGACTTCATCTCGTGCGCGTACGACATGCTGACCAACTACGTGGCCACCGCCCGCTACCGCGCGGGACTGCCGACGCCGCTCGTGGTGCGCGGCCCCTCGGGCGGCTACGTGCGCGGCGGCCCGTTCCACTCGCAGAATCCCGAAGCCGCGTTCCTGCACACGCCGGGTCTCAAGATCGTGTGCCCGGCCACGGCGCGGGACGCCAAGGGCCTGATCAAGGCGGCGATCCGGGACGACGACCCGGTGCTGTACTTCGAGCACAAGTTCCTGTACCGGCGCATCAAGGAGAACCTGCCCGAGGACGGCGACCTGCTGACGCCGATCGGCAAGGCCCGGGTGGCGCGCGAGGGGACCGACCTCTCCATCATCACCTACTCGGCCACGGTCTGGAAGTCGCTCGAGGCGGCCGAGCAGCTGGAGAAGGAAGACGGGCTGAAGGTCGAGGTGCTCGACCTGCGCACGCTGCTGCCGATGGACGACGAGGCGATCCTGGCCACGGTGAAGAAGACGAACAAGGTGATGATCGTGCACGAGGACACGCGCACCGGGGGCGTCGCCGGCGAGATCACGGCGCGCATCAACGAGCACGCATTCGAGTGGCTGGACGGGCCGGTGCTGCGCGTGACCGCGGCCGACGTGCCGCTGCCGTACGCACCGACCCTGGAAGACTACGTGCTGCCGAGCACGGCGGATATCGTGAAGGTGGCGCGGCACCTGGCGGCGTATTAGAGGCAGCTGACAGCTGACAGCTGACAGCTGACAGCCAACACCGGGACCGAGACGACCTATGGCACGCATCGATGTCATCATGCCGCAGATGGGCGAGTCCATCGCCGAGGGCACGCTGTCGAAGTGGATCAAGAAGCTGGGCGACGAGGTGAAGCGCGACGAGCCCATCTTCGAGATCAGCACCGACAAGGTGGACGCCGAGATCCCGGCGCCCTCGGCCGGCGTGCTGGCCGAGATCAAGGTGCAGGAGGGTCAGACGGTCCCGGTGCAGACGGTGGTGGCGGTCATCGAGACCGAGAAGGGCGCCGCGATCACGCCGAGCACCGCCGCACGCGCGCCGGCCTCCGCGCCGCCGCCTGCGCCGCCGAAGGCCTCGCCGGCGCCTGCGCCGGCGGCGGCACCAGCCGCCAGGCCGGCTCCGGCGTCCGTGGCGGCTCCGTCGCCCTCGCCCGCGATGCGCCCGGCCGCCACCGCGGCGCCCGGCGGCAACGGCACCGAGACCGCCGACGAGCGGCTGCGCCGGCTCTCGACGCCGCTGGTCCGGAAGATCGCGGCCGAGCACAACGTCGACATCGCCACGATCCCCGGCTCCGGCCACGCCGGCCGCGTCACCAAGAAGGACATCCTCGGCTACATCGAGTCCGGCGCGCCGGCGGCCGTCCCCCTGGCCCCGTCCGCCCCCGCCGGTCCGTCGTGGCCGCCGGGGGCACCGGCCGCCACGAATCCGGCCTGGGAAGCCACGCCGTGGGAGGGCGACCGCGTCGAGCCGATGAGCCGCATCCGCCAGCTCACGGCCGAGCACATGATCTTCTCGCGGCGCACCAGTGCGCACGTCACCTCGTTCTACGAGGTGGATTTCCAGCACATCGCCAATCTCCGCGCGGCCCACAAGGCGCTGTACGAGCAGCGCGGCGCCAGGCTCACGTATCTCGGGTTCATCGTGAAGGCGGTGGCCGACAACCTGCGTCGGCACCCGGTGGTGAACGCGGCGGTGCGGGGCACCAGCATCATCTACCGCGGCCAGATCAACATCGGCATCGCGGTGGCGCTCGACTGGGGCCTCATCGTGCCGGTCATCAAGCGCGCCGACGAGCTGTCGTTGCTGGGCATCGCCAAGACGATGGCCGACCTCGCCGAGCGCGCCCGCGGCAAGAAGCTGAAGCCGGACGAAATCCAGAACGGCACGTTCACCATCACCAACCCCGGCGTGTTCGGCTCCTTCATCGGCGTGCCCATCATCAACCAGCCGCAGGTCGCGATCCTCGGCGTGGGCGCGATCGAGAAGCGGCCCAAGGTAGTCACGCTGGACGACGGGACGGACGTCATCGTGCCACGCGTGACGGCGATGCTCTCGATGACGTACGACCACCGCATCGTGGACGGCGCCGACGCCGACCGCTACTTCGCCGACGTGAAGAAGATGCTCGAGAGCTATCCCGAGGCAGCGGTCTGAGCCGGCACCTGCTCGTGCTCATCTTCGAGCCCGGGCCCGGCAGCGACGAGCTGGTGGACGACGTGATGCGGCGCGCGCGGCAGCGGGCCGAGGCGAACGGATGGCGGTGCTGGGCGTACCGCAACGAGATGGCGGCAAGCGAGATCACGCTGTTCCTCGAGGGGCCGCGCACGGCCGACGGCGAGGAGCGGCCGGTCTTTGGCACCGAGATCCAGGAGCTGAAAGCCCTCGCGCGCCGCTTCGAGCCGGTGCGCTCGCTGATCGAGCACCCTCTGGAGGAACGCGCGTGATCGAGCGGGATATCGCGATCGACGGCCGGACCTGGACGGTGAGCCTCGCGGGCCGCACGACGGTCTACGAGCGCGACGAGTTCCCGGTCGTGTTCGAGTACAAGGACCCCAAGGGCGCGCGGGAGCGCCGCGTCAGCCGCTTCTCGCCGCTCGGCAGCCGGAGCCGGCAGCAGGCGCTCGGCGAGCTGAGCGAGCGGGAGCTCCGCACGCTGTTCGCGCAGAGCCAGCCGGACTGGACCTCGCCGGAGCTGGGCTATGCCGGCGCCTGACGGGGGGGGCGGGGGGGGGGAGCCGCTGGCCGTGGGTGCCCGCGCGCCGGACTTCGACCTCGAGGCCACCGGCGGCCTGCGGGTGCGCCTCAAGGACCTGCTCCCCAAGGGGCCGGTCGCGCTGTTCTTCTATCCCGGCAACAACACCCCCGGCTGAAACCGCCAACTCTCCGCCGTGCGCGACGAGCAGACCAGGTACCGGGACAAGGGCGTGACGACGCTTGGGATGAACCCGGCGTCGGTCGCGAGCCATGAGAAGTACGCCGCGGGATTCACGTTCGGCTTCCCGCTGGTGTCCGACCCGGACCGCGCGGCCGCGCGGGCGTACCGCGCGCTCAAGGAGGACGGGCGGGGCATCCAGCGCACCGTCTACCTCATCGGGCAGGACGGGCGCCTCCTCTTCGCCCAGCGGGGCGCGCCGGCCGCTGAAGCGATCCTCGCGCCGCTCCCCTGATGGCCGCTCCCGCGCTCGACTTTGCCGGCAAGGTCGCGGTCGTGACCGGCGTGGGGCGCGTGGGGCAGATCGGGCACGCCGTGGCCGACGGCTTTGGCCGGGCGGGCGCGAAGCTCGTGATCTGCGACGTCAATGCGGTCAACGTGGCCGAGCGGGCCAAGGAGTTCGAGGCGCAGGGGATTCCGGCGCGCGCGGCGGCCGGCAATCTCACCGAGCCCGACGTCGCCGCCTGGGTGATGGAGCAGGCGCTCGAGACCTACGGACGCCTCGACGTGCTCGTCAACGTCGCGGGCGGCCTGACCGGCATCGCGTCGGTCATCGAGGCGCCGCCGGACGTGCTGGACCGCGAGCTCACGCTCAACGCGGGGACGATGTACGTGGTGTCGCGCGCGGCGGCGAAGGCGATGAGCGAGCGGGGCGGGGGCGCCATCGTGAGCTTCGCCTCGGTGGCGGCGCTGCACGCGAAGCCGCAGATGGCCGCGTACTCGGCGGCCAAGGCGGCCGTCGCCGCGATCACGCGCGCGCTCGCGCTCGAGCTGCGCGAGCGGCAGGTGCGGGTCAACGCGGTCGCGCCGGGGCTCGTGCGCACCCGCGACAACCGCGCCTCGGTGTCCGACGCCGGCGCGGTGTGGGTGGAGATCGCCGACGTCGTCAACGCCGTCCTGTTCCTCGCGTCCGACCTGGCGGCCGGCATCACGGGCCACGTCCTGCCGGTCTCGCGCGGAGAGTTGTAGTGCAGCTCAAGGGCGCGCGGGCCCTCGTCACCGGTGCGGGCGTCCGGATCGGGCGGGTGATCGCGCACGCGCTGCTGCGCAAGGGCGCAGACGTCGCGATTCACTACTTCCACTCGGAGCACGGGGCGAGGCAGACCGCGGTGGAGGGCGAAGCCATGGGCCGCAAGGCACCGCTCCTCCAGGCCGATCTCTCCGATGCCGCCGAGGCCGAGCGCCTGGCCGCGCGCGCCGCGGAAGCGCTGGGTGGCCTCGACGTGCTGGTCAACAGCGCGGCGGTCATGGAACGGCGGCCCCTGGCCGACATCGGCCCCGCCGACTGGGACCGCACGCTGAACCTCAATCTGCGCGGCCCCTTCTTCGTGGCCAAGGGCGCGGCCGCCCTGATGCGGGAGAAGGGCGGCGCCATCGTCAACATCGCGGACCTCGCCGCGTTCGAGCGCTGGACCGGCTACCCGGCTCACGTGATCAGCAAGGCGGGCGTCGTCGTGATGACCGAGCTGCTGGCCCGGGCCCTGGCGCCCGCGGTGCGCGTCAACGCCGTGGCCCCCGGCGCCGTGCTCCTGCCCGACGACTGGGGCGACGAGGAGAAGAAGCGCTTCGCCGAGACCACGCCGCTCAGGCGCCTCGGCAAGCCCGAGGATGTCGCAGCGGCCGTGCTGTACCTGCTGGAGAACGATTACGTTACGGGCGAGACGATCGTGGTGGACGGTGGCCGGCGGATCCGCTAGCGGAACCGCGCCCGCGCCGGGCTCGTTCTCCGGGCTGGAGGGTACGCGGTGGGCATGAAGACCTATGACGTCGTCATCGTTGGCGCGGGCCCGGCGGGCATGTGCGCGGCGCTCTATGCCGGCCGCTCCATGCTCAAGGCCGTCATGCTCGAGCGTGGGGCGCCGGGCGGCGAGCTGCTCAATACCGAGCTGATCGAGGACTACATCGGGTTCGAGTCCATCAAGGGCTACGAGCTCGCCGACCGGTTCGCCAAGCACGCCCTCAAGTTTGGCGCCGAGATGGTGACGGACACCGTCAACGCCGTCGCGAAGCGCGACGACGGCTGGTTCACCGTGACGACCGACGGCGGCGAGACCTACGAGGCCCCGGCCGTGATCCTCACCGCGGGCGGCACGCCGCAGAAGCTCGGCGTCCCGGGCGAGCAGGAGTACGCGGGCAAGGGCGTCAGCTACTGCGCGGTGTGCGACGGCCACTTCTTCCGCGGCGAGGTGCTGGCGGTGGTGGGCGGCGGCGACGCGGCGTGCGAGGAGGCCGACTTCCTCACCCGCTACGCCAGCAAGGTGCACCTCATCCACCGCCGCGACCAGTTCCGCGCCTCGCCGATCATCCAGAAACGGCTGTTCGAGAACCCGAAGATCGAAGTCATCTGGAACACCGTGGTCGAGCGGATCGAGGGCGACGGCGGCGCCGTCAAGCACCTCGCGCTCAAGAACGTCGCGACGGGCGAGTCGTCGCAGCTGCCGGTCGGCGGCATCTTCGTGTTCATCGGCTTCAAGCCCAATACGGGTCTCGTGAAGCATCACTTCACGCACGACGCCGCCGGCTACTTCCTCACCGACGACCGCATGATGAGCTCGATCCCGGGGCTGTTCGTGGCAGGCGACGTGCGGGCCCAGGTGACGCGCCAGGTGACCACCGCGGTCGGCGACGCGACGACGGCCGCCATCGCCGCCTCGAAGTACATCACCGAGCTCAAGAGCAAGCAGCCGGTTGGCGTCGCCTAGCTTCGTCGGACTCACCAACGGCGTGTTCGCCGAGAACTGCTGGCTCGTCGCCGATCCCGAGGCCGGCGAAGCGGCGGTGGTGGATCCGGGCGAGGAGGCGGAGTTGTTCCTGGCGCGCCTCGCCTCCGAGGGGTGGCGCGCCACGGCCATCTGGCTCACGCACGCGCACGTGGACCACGTCGCCGGGGTCGCGCGTGTGAAGGAGGCGACCGGCGCGCCGGTGTTCCTCCATCCCGCCGACCGCCCGCTCTACGACCGCGCCCCGCTGCAGGCTGCCGCGTTCGGCCTCACGATGGATCCGCCTCCGCCGCCGGACGTCGAGCTGGCGGAAGGGCAGACGGTGCGGGTCGGTCGATTCGGGTTCGACGTCCTCCACGTGCCGGGTCACGCGCCCGGGCACGTCGCGTTCGTCGGGCACGACGTCGCGCTGGCGGGCGACGTGCTGTTCGCCGGGTCGATCGGGCGCACCGACCTGCCCGGCGGCGACACCCAGGTCCTGCTCGACAGCATCCGCTCCAAGCTGTACCGTCTGCCCGACGCGACCCGCGTCCTGCCGGGCCACGGCCCCGAAACGACGATCGGCAACGAGAAGCGCACCAATCCGTTCGTGCGCCTGACGCCGGGGATCAACGCGTGCCTGAAGTGCGGCGCCGAGGTGCGGCCGAAACCGTGGGGGTGCAAGGACCCGTGCGCGAACTGTGGCTTCGTGTACCCGCTGGGGGATTGTTCGGACTGAAAAAGTGATGGGTGATGGGGTGATGAGGTGATGAGGTGATGGGGGGATGGGGTGATGGGCGATGGGTGATAGGGTGATTCGCAGGTGGGGGCTGACGGCGCTGGCGGCGGTGGCGCTGGTGGGCGTGGCCGCCGCGTCGCGGGCCGTGCCGCAGGCGCCGTGCCCGGCGCCCCGGGTCGCCCTGTGGTCGGGTATCCGCGATACGCTCTGGCCGCTGATCGCGCACCGTGAGGGCGATGACGGCTGGGCCCACCTCGACACGATCACGCTGCCGCGCGAGAGCGCGACCTGGTGCAACCCGCTGCAGAACGACGCTGCGGCGATCGCGGCGGCGCGGGACCTGTACACCGCCAACTGCGCCAGCTGCCACGGTGCCGAGGGTCGCGGCGACGGGCAGCCGCCCGGCGCGACCGACCCCTCGCCGTACGACTTCACGCGGCCCGAGTTCGCCGGTATGCGCGAGCCGCCGGGTCCCGCGCTGCTGTACGCGATGCTGGCGCGCGGTATCGGCGGCACCACGATGCCGCCCGCCCCAGAGCTCTCCGGATGGGAACGCCTCGCGGTGCTCGCCTACGTGACCTCCCTGCCGGGCCCCGAGGCCGTCCGGAACAGTCGCGCCTGGGCGGACTCTCTCCGGATCCGCCGGGGGGCTCGGCCCTGACCCCGGGCCTTTCGCCCTCCGCCGTTCGCCTTTCGCCTCAGGCTTGGTCTCGGGTCATCCCGATCAGCATCACCGTGCGCTCGTACGCGGTTTCGACGCCGTGCACGACGCCGGCCGGTGCGAACACGAGGTCGCCGGCCGCGACGTCCCGCGCCTCGGACCCCACGACGACCTTGGCCCGGCCGCTCAGCACGAGGTAGAATTTGTCGGCGCCCGCGTGGGCGTGGACCTTCTGCGCCTGGGTGGGCTCGAAGCAGTTGAGCCCCAGCAGCAGCCGCGGCGTTTCGACGCAGTCGAGCTTCTGCATCTTCTCGGCCGCGAACCGCGCCCGCTCGGCCAGCCGGGGCAGGAAGGTCGCTATGGTTGACTCGTGGTTGTCCACGGACGCACCTCTCTTGGAACGGACCGACCGCATGGCTACTACGCGGATCGAGAAGGACCCGCTCGGCGAGCTCGAGGTCCCCGCCGCCGCGCTTTACGGCGTGCAGACCGAGCGCGCGCGGCGCAACTTCCCTATCTCCGGGCTCACCGCGTTGCCCGCCTTCGTGGACGCCGTGGTCCACATCAAGAAGGCCGCGGCCCAGACGCACGAGGAGACCCGGCGGCTCGACGCGAAGCTGGCCGACGCCATCGTGCGCGCCGCCGACGAAGTGCTCGGCGGGCAGCACCGCGACCAGTTCGTGGTGGACGTCTACCAAGCCGGCGCCGGAACGTCGCACAATATGAACTGCAACGAAGTGCTGGCCAATCGCGCCAACGAGCTGCTCGGCGGCAAGCGCGGCGATTACCGGCCGGTGCACCCCAACGATCACGTCAACATGGCGCAGAGCACCAACGACGTGATCCCCACCGCGGTCCGCCTCGGCGCGCTGCTGCTGCTGCCGAAGCTGCTCGCAGCGTTGGGCGGCCTCGCCGCGAGCCTCCTCGCCAAGGGCCAGCAGTTCGATCACGTGCTGAAGTCGGGCCGCACCCACCTCCAGGACGCGACGCCCATCCGGCTAGGCCAGGAGTTCGCCGCGTACGGCCACACCATCGAGCGCAATCGGCGGCGACTTGAGCGCGACGCCGACGACCTCCGGGATCTGGGCATCGGCGGCACGGCCGTGGGCACCGGCATCAACGCCGAGCCGCAGTACCCGGCTCTGGTCGTGAAGTACCTGCGTCAGAACACAGGCCTCGAGCTGCGGGCCGGCACCGATCGCGTGCAGCTGATGCAGTCGCTCGGCGACGTGGCGGCGTTCAGCGGCGCGCTGCGCGCCTTCACCGTGGACCTCGCCAAGATCGCGAGCGACCTGCGACTCCTCGCCAGCGGTCCGCGCACCGGCTTCGCCGAGATCATCCTGCCGGCCGTGCAGCCGGGTTCCTCCATCATGCCGGGCAAGGTGAACCCCAGCATCGCCGAAATGGTGAACCAGGTGTGCTACCAGGCGCTGGGGTGCGACCAGACCGTCGCGCTGAGCGCCGAGGCGGGGCAGCTCGAGCTGAACGTCATGATGCCCGTGGTGGCGCACAACCTGTTCTTCGCGATGCAGATCCTCGGGAACGCGTCCCGCGTGTTCGACGAGGCGTGCGTGCGCGGCATCGAGGCGGACGAGCGGATGTGCGCCTACTGGCTGGACCGTTCGCCGGCCATCGTGACGGCGCTCGCGCCCAGAATCGGCTATGCCGAGGCCGCGAAGCTTGCGAAGGAAGCGCTGGCGAAGAACGTCACCGTGCGCCAGCTGATTGAGGAGAAGGGCATCCTCAAGGGCAAGGAGCTCGACGAGGTGCTCGACTACCGCAAGATGACCGACATCGGCGTACCGGGCGAAGGCTTCAGCGCGGGGGGGGGGGGGGGGGGGGGGGGGGCTGACCGCCGGCTCGAACAGCGGCGCGCCGAACCGCTCGACGCCGTACGTGGCTAGGACCCCCTGGACCGCCGGCGACACCATGAATTCCGCAAACGCGCGGCCGCCCGCGACATTCATCCGCGGCCGGCCCGCCGCGTTCAGCTCGATCACGGAATACACGTTGCGCAGGGCGGGTTCCCGCTCGCGCAGCGCTTCGAGCTCTACCCGAGCGCGCAGCGTCGCATGGGTCGAGCGGTCGGTGAGCGTGTAGCCGCGCCGCTCGCCGGTCACCAGCAGCGTGGCCGACATCCCCTGTCCCGTCTCGAGGTACCTGCGCCAGCGGTTCAGCCCGCCGGCGGCTCGCCACAACACGAGCTCCCGCTGGTGCGTGCCGGACGAGTCGCCGCGCGACACGAACACGAATCCGCCCCGGGCGATGCTCGCGAGAGCGCCGGCCGCGTCACGGGCGCCGCGAACACCCGCCGGGTCGCCGGGCGGCCCGACGATCGTGAAGTAGTTAGAGGCCACCTGCCGTCGGCGCACGCCGTGCCCCGCGGTCATGAACGCCTCCTCGGCCGCCGGCGAGTGGGTGAGGAGGACGTCGGCGTCTCCTCGCTCGCCCATGCGCAGCGCCTGGCCCGATCCCACCGCGACCACGCGCAACCGGTATCCGGTCGTGCGTTCGAAGACCGGCGTGAGGCTGTCGAGGAGGCCCGTGTCCTGAAACGACGTCGTGGTCGCGAGAATGACGTCGCGGCCCGCCGCCGGCTGCTGGGCGACGGCCGTCGCCGCCGCGAGCGGCAGCACGAGGGCGAGAGGGTGCAGTGCGCGCATGATGCCCGGAAGTTGGCGCGGCGCGCGTATATTGCAAACGGAGGATGACCATGGCGATGCCCGCACCGACCGCGCTGGCCGGCCTGCCGCCGCTCGCCGGCGACGAGCTGCAGCGCTACGCGCGGCATCTCGTGCTGCCGCAGGTCGGGTTCGAAGGCCAGCGGCGGCTCAAGACGGCGCGCGTGCTGCTCGTGGGCGTCGGCGGCCTCGGCTCGCCGGCCGCGCTGTACCTCGCGGCCGCGGGCGTCGGCACCCTCGGCCTCGTGGACCACGACGTCGTCGAGTTTTCGAACCTCCACCGCCAGCCGCTGCACGGCACGGCGAGCGTCGGCCGGCCCAAGCTCGCCTCGGCCGCCGAGCGCATCGCGGATGTGAATCCGAACGTCGCGCTCCGGCTGCACGAGGTACGCCTGACCAGCGCGAACGCGATGGAGATCCTCGCGGACTACGACGTCGTCGTGGACGGCTCCGACAACTTTCCGACCCGCTACCTCGTCAACGACGCCTGCGTGCTGCTCGGCAAGCCCGACGTCTACGGGAGCATTCACCGCTTCGAGGGCCAGGTCTCCGTCTTCCTGGGTGGCTCGGGCCCGTGCTACCGGTGCCTGTTCCGCGACCCGCCGCCCCGCGAGCTGGTCCCCTCGTGCGCCGAGGCGGGCGTGCTCGGTGTGCTGCCGGGCGTCGTGGGCTCGCTCCAGGCCGCCGAGGCGCTCAAGCTGATCCTCGGAGCCGGCACGCCGCTGATCGGCCGGCTGCTGCTGTTCGACGCCCTCGCGATGCGGTTCCGCGAGCTGGCGCTCGAGCGCGACCCCGGCTGCCCGGTCTGCGGCGAGCGGCCGACCGTCACCCGCCTTGTCGACTACGACGCATTCTGCGGCGTCACGGCGCCCGCTCTCCCTGCCGCCACCCCGGACCCGGAGCTCGCCCCGATGGAGCTGACCGCGCTCGAGCTGAAGGACGAGATGGCCAGGGGCCGCAAGCTCGTGCTCCTGGACGTGCGCCAACCGTGGGAGTACGAGCTGTGTCATCTCGACGGCAGTCTCCACATCCCGCTCGATCAGCTGCCGGGTCGCGTCGGCGAGATCGAGCCCGCCTCCGCTGTCGTCACGATCTGCCACGGCGGGGCCCGCGCCCGGCAGGCGACCCAGTTCCTCAAGGCGAGCGGCGTGCCCGATGTCCGCACGCTGGTGGGCGGCGTCGAAGCGTGGGCGGTGAACGTCGATCCGGGCATGGCGAGGTACTGAGTCGCAACTCTTGACTCCCGACTCTCGACGCTCGACTTTTCGGGCCCTGCCGAAGTGGTGGAACTGGTAGACGCGCTGCGTTCAGGGCGCAGTGGGCGTAAGCCCGTGTGGGTTCGAGTCCCACCTTCGGCACTCTCGACTTTTGGAACTATCGGCCTATCTTGGGGTTACGAGCACCCGTGACCCCTGTCGTGAGCCCGCCGAAAGCACCCGCGCCTCCCCGCAAACCGCGGCCGGTCCGTGTCGTCGCCCGCAACCGGCGCGCACGCCACGACTATGAGATCCTCGAGACCTTTGAGGCGGGAATCGTCCTGCGCGGCACCGAGGTCAAGACGCTGCGCGCGGGGCGCGGCAGCATCGTCGGGGCCTTCGGTCGCGTGAAGGGCGGCGAGGTGTGGCTGGAGGGCGTGACCATCCCGCCGTACGAAGCCGGCAACCGCCACAATCACGATCCGCTGCGCACGCGCAAGCTGTTGATGCACCGCCGGGAAATCCGCCGGCTGATCGGCGCGGTGGAGCAGAAGGGGCACACGCTGGTGCCGCTGGAGCTGCATTTCCGCGGGCCGCACGCGAAGGTTGTGGTCGCGCTCGCGCGCGGCAAGAAGGAGTACGATCGCCGCGACGAGATCCGCCGTCGGGAGCACGAGCGCGAAATGGCGCGCGCCGTGAAGCGGCGGTGAAGCGGTGCCTCCCGGCCGTCGCGATGCCCGGCCTGCTGGCCGTGGTCGCAGGGCTCGCCGCGGCGCCGCACCCGCCCGACATCCTCACCGTGGCCTCGCCGCGCGGCGAGCGGCGGATCGCCGTCCGCACCGAGCGGGGGTTTCCCGCGGTGCCGGTGTCCGAGCTCGCCCGCGTGCTCTCCCTCGAGGTCGACAGCGCGCCGCTGGGCAACGCCGCGCTGCGGCTGCTCGGCCGCCCGTTCGTTTTCGTGCTCGACGCGTCGTACTTCCAGTTCGAGGGCCGGCTCTACGTCCTCGCCGCGGCGCCGTACGTGGCGCGCGACTCGCTGTTCGTGCCGCTGCAGTGGGCGGTCGAGTTTCTGCCGCGGCTCGTGCCCGAGCGGTTCCGCTACGACGGGCGCCGCGGCCGCCTCGAGGAGCTGCCGTCCGCCCCGGTCGCCGCGGCGCCACGGCGGCGTCGCGTCGTCGCGATCGACCCGGGGCACGGCGGCCCCGACGTGGGGATGGTCGGTCCGATCGGGGGCCGACCGTTTCTGCGCGAGAAGGACGTCACGCTCGCCATCGCCGGGTACCTGCGCGAGGAGCTCCAGCGCCGCGGACACCCCGTGGTGATGACGCGCACCTGGGACACGCTCATTGCCCGGGACGAGCGCGGACGCTTCGCCGCGCAGCGCGGCGCCGACATCTTCGTGTCCATTCACGTCAACGCGGCCAACCCGGGCTGGCCCAACGTGGCCGCGGCGCGGGGCTTCGAGACCTACTACCTCGACGAGGCACGGACCGAGGACGCCGCGCACGTGGCCCGCATGGAGAACGCCTCCGTGCGCTTCGAGACCACGGCCGACGCCCAGCGGGGCGACCCGCTCGCGTTCATCCTCAACGATCTTGCCCGCAACGAGCACCTGCGCGAATCGAGCCGGCTCGCCGAGCTGGTTCAGGGCTCGCTGGGGCGGGTGCACCCCTCGGTGAGCCGGGGGGTGAAGCAGGGACCGTTCGCGGTGCTGTCCACGTCGTACATGCCGGCGATCCTCATCGAAACCGGTTTCGGAAGCAACGCGGCTGAAGCGCGCTACCTGGTCAGCGAGAGCGGCCAGCGGCGGCTGGCGGCGGCCATCGCGGAGGGCATCGAGCGCTACCTCGCCGAGTACGAGCGCCGCGTCGAGGAGGCGGGACGGTGAGCCCGTGCCGCCGGTCCCGTGCGGCGGTGCGCCTGTGCGTCTGTGCGGCCGTCTTTTCAGGCTGCGCCTACTACAACGGGATGTACAACGCGAACCGCTGGACCGCGCAGGCCGAGCGGTCCGAGCGCGCGGGGCGGACCGGCGAGGCGCGCGACCGGTGGGCGCGGGCCGCGATGCACGCCGAGTCGGTGCTGTCGCGGCACCCGCGCTCGCGGTGGGCGGACGACGCGATGCTGGCCCGCGGCCGCGCCCTGCTGCACCTCGATCAGCCGGCCGCCGCCGCCGCCCAGCTCGAGCGGGCTGCCCGTGCCACCGACGATCCGGACCGGCGCGACGAAGCCCACCTGCTCCTCGGCCGGGCGAACCTCGTGCTGCGGCGGCTCCCGCAGGCCGAGTCGGCGCTGGCGCTCGCGGTGCTGGCCCGCCGCGACGGCGTCCGCGACGAGGCGCACTGGCAGCTGGGCCGCACCTACCTCGCCTTGGGTCGGCCGGACGACGCGCTGCGCGCGCTGGTCGCGACCGGACACTCGGGGGCCGCGGTGGACCGCCTCCGCGCCGCCCTGCAGCTCCGCGACACCGCGCTCGCGCGCACCGCGGCCGACGACCTGCTCGCCGCCCCGTTCGACGAGCGCGCCTGGACCCCCGTGCTCGACAGCCTCGCGGCCGCCGGGCTCCGGGATGCCGCCGGGCGCGTGGTCGAAGGGGTGCTGAGCCGCGAGGGCGTAAGCTCGGGGGCCAAGGCACGGCTGCTCGTCGGCGACGGCGCACGGCTGGCCGCGGCGGGGCAGGCAACGGAGGCCCGCGCGCGCTACGAGCGCGCCCTCGCCATTGCGCCGGACTCGATGGAGGCCCGGACCGCGGCGGTGCGCCTGATGGCCGTTCGCGCCGCCGCGGCCGGGCGCGTCGAGGACCTCGCCGAGCTGCCGGAGCTGCTGTCGCGCATCGCGGCGCGGGGCGGCGAGCCCGCGCGCGAGGCGCAAGACCTCATGGCCCTGCTGGAGCGACTCGATTCCCTGAGCCGGGCCGATTCGACGCCGGACGTAGCCTGGTTCCTGCGCGCGGAGCTCGCGCGCGACTCGCTGCGCGCGGCGGCGCTGGCCGCGCGGCTCTTCGCCGAGATGGGGACACGACATCCGGGCTCGCCGTGGACGCCGAAGGCCCTTCTCGCGGCGATCGTCGGCGGGCATCCCGACGCCGACTCCCTCGAGGCCCTGCTGCGCGACCGGCACGCCGCGAGCCCGTACGTGACTGCCGTCTTCGGCCCCCCCCCCGGGGATCCCGTCGCCTTCGCGGCGCTCGAGGACTCGCTGCGCCTGACGCTCGCCCGGGCCCGCCCGGCGGCGCCGCCCCGGCGCGAGCCGCGACCGGGCGACGATCTCGACCCCCGCAATCGGCCGGCGCCCCAGCAGCCGTCCCCCCCCCCCCCCCCCCCCCCCCCCCCCCCCCCCCCCCCCCCCCCCCCCCCCCCCCCCCCCCCCCCCCCCCCCCCCCCCCCCCCCGCCCGCCGCCGCCCCGCGCCCCC
>Ga0247727_10001539_pt1 | contig 54485 bp, 51 predicted proteins | sample WisWelCaveWW1625_FD_202498 | JGI IMG/M metagenome (GOLD analysis project Ga0247727, IMG submission 202498) | Biofilm microbial communities from Wishing Well Cave, Virginia, United States - WW16-25 | ecosystem: Environmental > Aquatic > Deep subsurface > Groundwater > Cave microbial mat | place... | reverse complement strand
ACCAGGTCATCAGCCAACTCGGGCGGGGCGGGATGGGAGAAGTTTACCTGGCCGAGGACACCAGACTCCGGCGCAAGGTCGCGCTCAAGCTCCTGCCGGCTGAGTTCACGCGCGATGCCGAGCGGGTGCGCCGCTTTGAGCAGGAGGCGCGGGCGGCCTCGGCGCTCAACCACCCGAACATCGTCACTATTCATGAGATCGGGCAAGTTGACGCCACCCATTACATCGTCACCGAATTTGTCGAGGGCCAGACGCTGCGCCAGCAGATGACCGAGAGCAAGCTGGGGATCGGCGCAGCGCTCGATGTCGCGGCGCAGGTCGCGAGCGCGCTCGCAGCGGCGCACGCGGCCGGGATCGTGCATCGCGACATCAAACCCGAAAACGTGATGGTGCGGCCCGACGGCCTGGTCAAAGTCCTAGACTTCGGCCTGGCCAAATTGACTGAGCCGCGCCGAAGCTCGGTTGATACCGATGCGCTAGCCACCAATCAGAGCCTCACCGAACCGGGGCAGGTCATGGGCACGCCCCACTATATGTCGCCGGAGCAAGCGCGTGGCCTTGGGGTTGACGCCCGGTCTGACATCTTTAGCTTGGGCGTTGTGCTCTACGAGATGATCGCTGGGCGCAGGCCTTTCGAGGGTGCGACGACGAGCGATGTGATCGCCGCGATCCTGACCGCTGAGCCTGCGCCGCTCTCGCAGCGACGGCCTGACGCGCCGCCCGAGCTAGAGCGGATTGTGAGCAAGGCGCTGCGCAAAGACCGCGACGAGCGCTATCAAGCCGTGCAAAACCTGTCGTTCGATTTGAAGAGCCTCCAACGGCAAATCGAAGCAGGCGCAAATCAACAGCGAATCCCATGCGCTTCGTGCGGACACGAAAATCCTCTCGGCTTTGCTTTTTGCGGCAAGTGCGGGCACACGCTTTCAGAGCCTGAAACCCAACTGCTGCCGGGCACGCTTGCCTTGCCGGAGCGCACGCCGCAACCAGCAACCTTGAGCGCCCCATCCGAAGGCGAACGCAGGCAGGCGACCGTCGTCTGGGCCAGACTTTCCGGCTATGCGGCAATGGTCGAACAACTCTCGCCGGAAGAGGTCGAGCAAATTATCAAGCAAATCAAAGAGGCCGCCGTTGCCATCATTGCCAGCCATGACGGCGTGTTGGAACGCTTCACAGATCAAGAGCTGGTCGCGCTGTTCGGTCTGCCTTCCTCGCACGAAGACGATTATCTGCGCGCCGTGCGAGCGGGTTTGTCCCTCCACGCGCGCGTGCGCGAATTGTGCGCGGACGTGGAAGCGCGCGTTGGAGAACCTGTGCGGATGTACACCGGCATCAGCACGGGCGCGCTGGTCACGCAAGCGCAGAGCAGCAATTCAGGCAATGGGGACGCAAGGTGAGCGGTGAAGCGATGGATGCCGCCGAAAGGCTCGTTGCATTTGCCGAAGCGGATGAAGTCCTTATCAGTCAGGAGACGCAACGGCTGGTCGCTTCATTCTTCGAGTCCGAGGTCAGCGGGCCGTTTCCGATCAAACCGAAAAACAAACCCGTCACGGTCTACCGTATCTTGAAAGAGTCGGGCGTACACACCCGGCTTGAAGCCGCCGAACAGACCGGGCTGACCCGCTACACTGGGCGCGACAACGAATTGGGCGCGCTCAACCGGGCGTTGGCAGCGGCGCGCGGCGGCGAAGGACAGTTCGCCACCGTAGTCGGTGACGCAGGTGTGGGGAAGAGCCGCCTGCTGTTGGAATTTCAACGCGGCCTCGCGCAAGTCACGGTCTTGCAGGGGCAATGCCAATCCTACCAAAGCGCCATTCCGTACCTGCCGTTCATTGCCCTGCTGCGCGATGCGCTCAAGCTGCGCGAAGGAGATGCGCCCGCGCAATTGCTGGCCAATGCCGTGGCGGGGATTCGCGCGATTGACGCGAATCTGGAATATTACATTCCCGTTTATCTGCATCTGCTCTCGCTCCCCAGCGACCAGCACCCGCTCGCCGACCATTTGCGCGGCGAAGAACTGCGCGGGGCGATCCAGGAATCGCTCGCGGCGCTTTTCACGCTGAAAGCCAAAAGCAACCCAGCAGTGATCTTCCTCGAAGACTGGCATTGGGCCGATGAGGGTTCAGAAGAAGTGCTCAAGCGATTGGCCGGGATGCTTTCGGCTTACCCGTTGCTGGTGGTCGTGACCTGTCGCCCGGAACGCGCTTTCGATTGGCTGTACACGGTTCCGCACACTCGGCTCAACCTCGCGCCGCTGGATGTCAACGGCTCTGGCAGCATCATCAGGTTCGTGCTCAAGGTGGACGATTTGCCGGAAGGATTGAGTGATCTGCTTTACCAGCGCACGGGCGGGAACCCGTTTTTCATTGAGGAGATTTGCCGGTCGCTGGTCGAAAACGGCCTGGTGCAGGTCGCCGCAGGGAAGGCCACGCTGCAAGGTTCGCTGGATAAGCTGGATTTGCCCGACACGGTGCAAGCCGTCATTCGCACGCGGCTCGACCGGCTGGATAATGAATCCCGGCAAGTCATTCGTCACGCCTCCGTGATTGGCCGCGAATTCAATCGGCCTATTCTTGCGCGCGTCCTCAGCGACACCGCCGAACTGCCCCGCTGCCTGGAGAAGCTGCAAATGCTGGGGCTGATGCAACAGACGCAACTCCTGCCGGAACCTGCGTACCGATTCAAGCATGTGCTCACGCAGGAAGTGGCTTATGAAAGCATGCTTGGACGCCAGCGCCGCAGTCTGCACGAAGCCGTCGGGCAGGCGATTGAGGAGTCGTACCGCGACCGCCTGGAAGAGCATCTGGAATTGCTGGCGCATCACTTCAGCCGCGCGGAGAACTGGCCGAAGGCCGTGCAGTTCGGGCGCGAGGCGGCGGAGAAGGCGAGCCGGCTGAGCCGTTTCTCCGAAGCCCTTCAATTGTTCGAGCAAGCGGAAGGCTGGCTGGCGAAACTTCCTGAAACATCAGAAAAGAAAGAAACGCTGGTCAACCTCCTGCTGCAACAGGAGCGCCAATGCAAAACGCTCGGACTGCGTGAACAGCAGCAGGCGCTGATTGAGCGGTTGTTGGCGCTGCTGGATTCAGCCAGCGATCAGGCTTTGCTCTCAGAGGTCTACCTGCGGCAAGGAGAACTGCTCACACTACTGGGCCGCCTCGACGAAGCCGAGCAGTCGCTGCAACAGTCCCTGGCCATGCGCCGAGCGCTGGCTGACCTGCGCGGTGAAAGCGACACGCTGCGCGGTCTGGGATTCCTCTATTGGCGTCAGGGGCGGTATGAAGACGCGATCCAGGTCAACGAGTCGGCGCTGAAGACCTATCGGGCGCTGAACGATCTGGTAGAAGTTGTCTCCGTGCTGCTGAATCTTGCCCATGTTCTGCGCAACCGCGGCGATCTGGAGCGGGCGCTCGAATATTTGAAAGAGGCGGATGAGAGTAACAAGGCGCTGGGCAGCCTGTTCCATCAGGGAATGATCCTCAGCGTCACCTCGAATGTGTACCGCGACATGGGCGACGTAGAAAAAGCCTTGCAGTATTATCAGCAGGTTCACGAAATCAACGTGCAGCATCGCAAGCTGCACACGCAAACCTTCAGTTTGAAGGTGCTGGCGAACCTGTACTGGGAGTCGGGCAAAATCGAGGAGTGCCTGCGTTATTGTGACGACCTGGTCACGCTGGCGCGCAGCCTCCATATCAAAAGTGAACTGGCGCAGGCGCTGAGCGTCCACGGGCTGCGCCTGATGGCGCTGGGCAGGTTTGAGCCGGCGCGCCCCCGACTGTTGGAAGCCGCCGATCTGTTTGCCCAGTTGGGGGACAATGAAAATGAGATTGTGGCGTTAATCGGCGTGGCCCGCAGCGAGGAACAGTCCGGCGCAGGTTATGAAAAATGCCTGGCGGCGTGGGAGAAAATCAGGACGCTGCGGAAGCAACAAAGCGATTCATCGGGTGAGGTCGAGGCTTTGAAGGAGATGGCGCGACTGACCCGGCAGCGGGCCGGGGGAAAAGACGATGCGCTCGAATATCTGCAAGCAGCCTTCGATCTGGCCGTGAGCCGCGAAGAGACGGCCGCCCAGGGCGATTTGCTGAATACGATGGGAATCATCGAATGGGAGCGCGCCAATTACGACCGCGCGCTCCGCTATTACGAGGAAGCGTTACAGGTGTTTCAGCGTCTGGATGATTGCAGGCACGCGGGCTTGCTGCTCAACAGCATCGGCGTCACGCTGAAGCAACTCGGACGCACGGACGAAGCGTTGTCCAGACTGGAGGAAGCGCTTCAACTGCACCGCGATTCGGGCGAGCGGCTGCTCGAAGGACATGCGCAGGCCGTTATTGGCGACCTGTTCAGCGAGACGGGGTCGGTTGAGAAAGCGGCGGAGCATTACCGCGCCTCGCTGGACATCCGGCGAGAGATTGGGGATCGCAAAGGCGAAGGATGGATGCTCGCGCGCCTCGCCGCCGCCTCTGCCTCGCAATCGGCGCACGACGAAGCGCGCGATTTATTGAATCAAGCTCTGGCCATTGCCGATGAAATCGGGGATGAGCAATTGAAAGAAGCATGCGCCCGGCTGAGGCAGTAATCCGGGCCTGACGTGAACGCATTTTCCGGAGGAACAAATGCCAAGATACATCATTGAACGATCCGTCGGTTCGATCTCGAAAGAAGAACTGGAAGCCGCCGCCAGGAAGTCCAACGAAGTGCTGGCGACTATGCCCGGGGTGGTGTGGATCAAGAGCTACATTTCCGAAGCGGAGGGCAAGATCTATTGCGAGTATGAAGCTCCCAATCCGGAAGCCATTCTCGAGCACGCCCGGCTGGCGGGATTGCCGGCGGATCGAATCTCCGAAGTCTCGCTGGAGGTCAGTCCGGCGATGTTTGTCTGATGCAAGGATCGGGTCTTCGAGGCACTGGAGGGATGGCCGCCGAGAAGGACCCACGAGCCCAACTCTACCTCGTCTTTCCAGAAATGGCTTTGATCCGTGACGACCCGCGCCTGGCAGCTTTCCGCAAAACGGTCGGCCTGCAATGATTCCTGCTTCGCCAGAAACACTTTCGCCTTTGCACATCGCCCCGCTGCCAGTCGCCGGGCTGTGGAGTAAAACGCCAAATCGCTCTGCAGCCCGACATAAGATCGCCACTAAATCAAAGCACAACAACATTGGTATAGATGCCCCGACCTTGCGTCGGGGAGGTTCACGCTGGCGGCTACGGTAGCAGGCAACGTGAACCTCCCCGACGCAAGGTCGGGGCATCCGGGAGCAAGCTGCCGCTGGGTAGCAGGCAACGTGAACCTCCCCGACGCAAGGTCGGGGCATCCGCCGAAGCAGTGTTCCAATCTTGCCTTGCTCCGATTTAGGGCACGCGCGGATTGAAGTCTGCGAACATTCCGTTCGGATTATTCAGCCAGACCCAGGCGTGCAGCACCCACAGACCAAAATCCGGCTCTACGTGCCACACGTCGTCATCACCAGTGAACCCGGCGGGCGCAGTAGCCGACAGGCTGACCGGCACGGCGTATTCAACCGCCACCAGCCGCAGCACTCCCTGTGGATTCGGCGCGTAGACCAGAAGCTCCGGCTTCTCCACTTCAAAGGTTCCATCGAGCAGGCTCGGCTTCAGGTAATGAAACCCCTGGCCCGACACGAAAACATCAATGTCCACGTATCCGTCGGCCACGGCTTGCGACAGGTCGTGATACCTGGCCGTCGCCTGTCGGAGCCGCGCCAGTTCCTGCCGCGTTTCGGGGGATAACTGCTCGCCAGCGAGGCCTGTCGGCGCGGCTGACGCGGTTGCGGGCGGCAGCCCGCCGCACAGAAGACTCAAGCTCGCTATGATGGCGAGCGCAAAGCGATAAACTAAGGTTCTCATTGTGACCTCCGTATTCAAAAAGCTCCCAACAAGGCAGCGCACAGCCACCGGGAGCGTGAATGACTGCCGCTCTCGCTACTCAATCATCCTGGAAGGCGAAAACGCGCGGCGAATTGGCTCAAGCAGCTTGAATTTTTTTGAGCTTGGTTGTGGAATCTGCAGGTTGACGATTGAGGAGACGGCTGCAATGGCTCCAAATTTCGCCGGCGAAGAGGAATTTTTCGGCGCTTCGACCAAGTGTTATAATCCGCGCTGTTTCAGCCGGATTCATTACTGATAATTACTGATAAAGGAGAAGTGGTCATGGCACGAATAGAAATCGGAAAGTATCTGGCGGTAGACACGCGCATCTGTGGCGGCAGGCTCATTCTCAGAGGCACGCGTGTTATGGTCGCCGATGTGTTGTCACTGTCTGAGAGAGGTTATTCCCCGGAAGAAATCGCGGATCAGTATCACGGAATCATTACGCCCGAGGCTGTAAAAGAGGCCCTAACGTGGGTCCGCCGTGGCATGGTTAGAGAAGTGAAGATCAAGGCCAAGAAAGCGGCATGATCGTCCTCGACTACAATATCATCAAAGAGCAGGCGCAACTGCTCAAGCGCAGGCAAATCCATTTTCGACAGATCGGAGTGGAGATCGGATTGCCTAGTTGGGACGATCAACAGGAAATCCTTCGTTACTTGCATAACGCCAAACAGACCACGTTTTTTACTCGTGACGACGACTTTTTCCGATACAAACTCTGCCACTCCAACTATTGCCTGGCGATCATTGATGCGCCGGAATACGAAACAGCGGCATTTATCAGAAAATTCCTGCGACACCCAAACTTCAAAACCAAAGCCAAACGTTGTGGAAAAGTCGTGAGATTGTCGCCACGAATTATCGCGTGGTGGGAGATTGGGAGACCTCGACGGCAACACCTGATCTGGTAATTACGGTTGTTTTGTTTTGGTGAGTGTCGACCACGGCGCGAGGAAGAGAAATGAACCCTGAACGATGGAAAAAACTGGACGCTCTGTTCCACGAGGCGCTGGAGCTTCAGGGGGAAGCGCGCGCCGCCCATCTGGCGAAGGTATGCGGCGATGACGCGCAGTTGCGCACAGAGGCCGAGAAGTTGCTCGCCGCGCATGAGCGGGAGAGCAGCTTCATTGACTCGCCGATCCTAGCGGAGGCTGCGGCGCTCACGGATGATGGCAATGAATCTCCGGTCGGGCGCAGCATCGGGCATTACAAGATCGTCAGCCTGCTCGGTCGAGGTGGAATGGGCGAGGTTTATCTGGCCGAAGACAGCAGGCTCGAACGCAAGGTCGCGCTCAAAGTGCTGCCCGCCGCCTTCACCCAAAATCGGGATCGTGTGCGCCGCTTTGAACGTGAAGCGAAAGCGGCCTCGGCGCTCAACCATCCCAACATCCTGACCATTCACGAAATCGGTGAGGTTGATGGCGCGCATTACATCGTCAGCGAGTTTGTCGAAGGCGAAACGCTGCGGGCGCTGATGGAACGTGGAAGGCTCGGTATCAGCGAGGCAATAGTTATTGCTGATCAAGTCGCAGGCGCGTTAAGTGTGGCGCACGGGGCCGGAATCATTCACCGCGACATCAAGCCGGAGAACGTGATGATGCGGCCAGACGGATTGGTCAAAGTGCTCGACTTCGGTCTGGCCAAGCTTACTGAACGGCCTGCGGCAGCGCCGGAGGCTGATTCACAAGCGGAGACCATAGCCCGGCTGAGCACGGAGCCAGGGGTGGTGATGGGGACGGTGAGCTATATGTCGCCGGAGCAGGCGCGCGGGTTGAAGGTGGATCATCGGACGGACATCTTCAGTCTGGGCGTAATGCTCTACGAGATGATCGCGGGGCGCAGACCATTCGCGGGCGCGACGCCGAGCGAGACCATCGCCGCGATCCTGCGGGATGAACCGCCGCCGCTGACTGCTCACTCACCTGATGCGCCGCGCGAACTGGAGCGCATTGTCGGTAAGGCGCTGCGCAAAGATCGCGAAGACCGTTATCAAGGCGTGAAGGATTTACTTCTTGATCTTAAGAGCCTCCAACAGGAGAACAGACCCGCAGCCTCCTTCGCGGCGGTGGATCGCGGGATGAAGCGGCCATGGCTTCATACATCTCGGGTTATGCTAGTCCTGACTCCGTTGGTTGCTCTGCTAGCGGCGGTCGGTGGGATTTTATGGTGGTACTTCCAGCGCGAGGCTCCGCCGCCGATTGGGCGTGCCCTCCCATTTACCACCTTTCCAGGCTTCGAACTCAACCCGGCGCTCTCGCCCGACGGCAAGCAGGTCGCCTTCACCTGGAATGGCGCCAAGCAGGACAACTTTGATATTTACCTCCAACTGGTCGGTTCCAACTCCCGATTGCAACTGACCAAAAATCCCGCCGAAGACTTCAGTCCAGCCTGGTCGCCGAATGGGAGCAGCATCGCGTTTCTTCGTCGGCTGGACGGCAACCGCAACGAACTGCTGCTGATCTCCGCGCTTGGCGGCCCCGAACGCAAACTGACAGAGACGATCAATGCGGTTAACAAGCCGTCACGCTTGCCTGCGCTTGCCTGGTCGCCCGACGGACGTTGGCTCGCAGTCTCTCACCGCGAGGATGGAGACATTGCCGAAGGTTTGTTTCTGGTTTCAGCGCAGACGGGCGAGAAGCGGCGGCTGACTCGCCCGTCGGCAGACTCTGTCTGTGATTTCGCGCCGACATTCTCACCCGATGGACGTACACTCCTCTTCACTCGTTTTTCCGGCGCTGGCACGGCTGCGGAGATGTACTGTGTCCTTTCGGTAGCGTGACGTGACAGCCCTCTCCCCGTCCCTTACCCTTCATTGCGTCAATCTATTTTCAGGAGGGTTCCATGAACACGTCGCTTCCGCCCGAGCTACGGAAACTCAAGGCCCAATTCGAGTCCTGGCGAAGGACACGCGAGAAGAAGGGGCCGATTCCAACTCATCTGCGAAAGGCGGCCATTACGCTGCTCGATGAACATGCCGCGACGATGATTTGTCGTGTATGCCGGCTTCACCCGCGGACGCTTCAGGAGCCGATCGAGTCTGAGCCCGTGCACAATGCGCCCGAGAGGCTCAACTTCTTCCCGCTTCCGGCCTTACCGCAAACCCTGGCCACCACGCCGACGCGCTCCGATTGCCAGCTCTTACTCGAACGCCCGGATGGCGCACGACTGACGATCACGTTTCCGGCGCTCGATCCGAACGCGCTCTCCACGCTTTGCTCGAACTTTCTCCGGTCTTGAATCCCATGATCCAACTCGTCCCACAACTCAGAATTTTACTTGCCTGCGAACCGGTGGACTTCCGCAAGGGCATTGATTCGCTCGCCGCCCTTTGCAAGTTACAACTCAAGGAAGACCCCTTAACCGGAGCCTTGTTTGTCTTTCGCAACCGGACCGGCACCGCGCTCAAACTCCTTGTTTACGATGGCCAGGGCTTCTGGTTATGCCTGCGCCGCTTTTCGCAAGGCAAACTTCGCTGGTGGCCGCGGGCGGCAGACACACCTCTTCATCCGCTGGAGGCACGGCAATTGTCGGTCCTGCTTTATAACGGATTGCCCGACCGGGCTGATTTTGCCGAGGCCTGGCGGAAGGTGGATTCCGCCGCCTTTCATCACGCGGCCCGTGCTTCGGCTTCTTCCGCCGCTTCCGCCGGTTCGCCTCGCGCGTAGTTCCAGGGGAGAAACGCGGACGGGTCTTCTTTTACCCGCGCCGCGTTTCGCATTAACATTACCAGGTACTCCCAGGCATTTACTTCATTGAGGCGGCAGGTCTCAATCACGCTCAGCAGAATGTCGCCCACGCCCGCTCCGTGCGGGGTTTTGTAAAACAGCGAATTCTTCCGAAACAGCACGAATCGCTTCAACGCCTGTTCCGCCAGATTGTTATCGAGCGGCGCCCCGGCAACCGATAAAAAGCGAGTCAGGCCTTCCCAATGGTTCAACCAGTATTGCAGCGATTTGCCCAGCGCGCTGTTGGGCTCAACCCGCCGTTCGCGGAATTGCGCCTCGATCCATTCGCGCAACTCATCCATGATTGACTGGCTGTGCGTCTGATGATGCGCCAATCGCTCCGCCTCGCTCATCCCTTTTGTTTCGGCCTCAATCCCATAGACCTTCGCCAGCCCCAACAGCACTTCCTCGCATTCAACCGGAAAACTCTCTTCAATGTCCGTCAACTTTCGCCGGCCGTGCGCGACGCACTTCGATTCAATCGTCTCGGATTTCCGGCTCCAGTTGCTGCTGGCCGCATCCCCCACCTGGATCGGCGTCTCCAGACCCTCGCTTCGCTTCTCAAGCAACCGATCGAGATTTTCTCCCGAATGACGACGACCGCTTTCATAGAGCGCAATCATCCATCTTTCACACCGGATCACCATTCCCGTGGTCTGCGTGGCCCGGTTCTTTTCTCCTTCCTCGAGCGCCTTGTCTTCCCGCACGCAAGCCAGAATCACCACCGTCGTATCATCGCTGTGGAAGACCCGCCCATCGGCGCCCAGGCGACGCAAGAGCTTGTAAACCGCCAGCACCACCCCCGCCACGACTTCACAGCGCTCGAACTGTACGGATTCGGCGACCGACACGCCGCACGATTCCTGTAGACGCGCCTGCCGATAGAAGGGCAGTCCCGCGCCATACTTGAACATCACGATCGCCACGTCCGCCGTCGGATCATACTTTCCTTTTTCCGGCACGCCTTCCGGCAGCTCGGCCCGGAAATAGGCCTGGCATTGTGTGCAGCGCAAGACCTCCCGATCATAGCGGGTCGCGCTCACCACCGGATGGCCCGTCAAATAGATTTTCGGACTCGGTTTTTTCAGGCGGTGAAGACATCCGCGGCAATCCGGGTTGGGGCAGTGATCGCCGGCCTGAAGTTTCGTGTGAAATAACCGGATCACCTTCGCTCCCGGATAGTCCTCCGGACCTTTCCGCCCGTGGCCACACGGCTGCGGCGGCGCTTCCAGCGCCTCGGCCGATGCACTCGATTCGGTGGTTGATTGGTCTGGCGGCGGGGACTTTTGAGCACTTGCGCCGGAGTCGGATTGAGGCTCCGCATCCGGTTTGCTTCTCGATTTGCGTTTCTCCGTTTTCGACCCGAAAATCATCCGCTTGAGCCGCTTGATCGAAGCACGCTTCTCCTGAAGCAGCGACACCAGCGAGAGAAAGGTCCGTAACACATGCTCGAGCAAAGTCATTTCCTGCGGCTCCAGATTGGTCTGCTTGAGCCGCTTGATCGAAGCACGCTTCTCCTGAAGCAGCGACACCAGCGAGAGAAAGGTCCGTAACACATGCTCGAGCAAAGTCATTTCCTGCGGCTCCAGATTGGTCTGCTTGAGCCGCTCGATCAATTGCTCGATCTGAGCCGGATCAGTGGTCGGGATGTCGTCGAGTTTGTCCATGGTCGGTTGAAGGCCCCGATCCTACGCCGAGAACGCCAATTCGCCAAGACCCGGATGCGATTTTTTTCGCTTTTACACTATCTTGCCGCAAGGACACGATGTACTTACTTTCCTTGTCAGAAGACTTCGAGCAGGTCGGCGAAGCACGACGCCTGAAGACCGATGAGCGATTTGTCAGAAGCCCGGTTTGGTCACTCGACGGACGCCACGTCTTATACCTCGCCGCCCCCAATATTGGCGCACGCGAACAAACGGAACTGCGAAAGATCGCTGTCTCAGGCGCCGGCAAATCTGAAGGAGTCACACTGCTGGAAGGATTGATCGATGAGGTGAGTCTGGGCCGCCATCTCGTTTACACTCGGTTCACATCTGACACCGACATCTGGCGCGCCGAAATCCCTCCCCCAGGAGGTCAACCAGGGGAGCCGCGGCTTTTCATCTCCTCTACACGCCAGGATGACAAGCCCCGGTATTCGCCGGACGGGAAAAAAATTGCCTTCGGGTCAACACGGTCCGGCGCTCCAGAAATCTGGATTGCGGATGCCGACGGTTCGAATCCGGCGCGATTGACATCCTTTGGCGGTCCGTTGATCGGGCCCACAGGCTGGTCGCCGGACAGTCAGCGGCTGGTCTTCCACGCGCGTCCCGAAGGGCAGTCTGATATCTTCACGATCCCGGCCAACGGCGGGGCACCAAAGCGTATGACCACGGATCCGTCCGACGATGTCGGCGCCAACTACTCACGAGATGGTCGTTGGATCTACTTCTCCAGTTCGCGCTCCGGGCGGATGGAGATTTGGAAGATGCCCGCCGAGGGCGGCGATGCGGTCAGGATCACTTCCACAGGCGGTATTTTGCCCTTCGAATCTCGCGATGGCAGGACTATCTATTTCAGGAACCCTAGTTCGGAGAAAGGGATTTGGAAAGCGCCAGTCGAGGGTGGAGAGGCGGCGCAGGTCACGGGGCCAGTCAATGAGTTCGCGTATGCCGTCGACGCGGAAGGCGTTTTCTACTCGCCGGCGCCAGACTCCGCTCAAAAAGGCTCGATCCGGTTCGTCAGCTTCGCAACCGGGCGGAGCCGAACGGTCGTTGTGACGGACCGCCCCATCGGCGGATATATAGGCCTCTCGCCCGATCAGCAGTTTCTGCTGTTTGCGCAGAGCGGCCAAATTGATTATGACTTAATGCTGATTGAGAACTTCGTCGTGCGTTAGCGGTTGCTACCGTCTTCTCGCCGCCAACAATCCCTGTTGCAACCCAGCGATGTTCTGCGCGTTTGGCGCCACCAGACTGGCCAACCAACTCAGGGAATATTGTGCGCTCGGCTTCGCGTTCGCCGTTGCCCGCTCCACAAACACCAGCCTGGCGAAGACAAAGCGCCTCCCATCACCGACTTGCATAACAGCTATGCCGGGGTGGTAATACAACCGTTCGGGCAACCGCAATTCGCGCCGCATTTGATTAACGTGCGCGTCACATTCTCCGATTTGATCTGTATCGCCGGGCGGGTCTTGCAGCTTCAAAACCCCATGCGCTAACTCGTGCAACAAAGCGATGCCGATGTCGAACGAGGCTTTGGCTTCGCGCGCGCCGGACAAACAGCCGAAGTCGGCAAAATCAAGCTGCACCTGGTAAACGCTCGTCCGCCGGTCGGTCTTGTCGTCCCACCGGTCGTCGCTTTCGTAAACCCGCGCAAAGGCTATTTCCGGCGAACGCTCGTGGCTTTCCAATTCATACAGATTCGCGCTGTCAACCGCCGCCACGAGCAGCGCGCGAGCCGTCGCCGAACCGCCCGCAATGTTTTGGCGATTGCCGAGCGCGAGCGCGCCTTGCCGGTCAAACTCCAATTCCACAAAGCCGGTCTTTTGCCGCAAGCTTTCCTGCAGCGTCTGCAGTTGTCTTTCATTCAAGCGCCGTGGGCCAGCGCTGTTCCGCACTCCGGCGGGATAGGAGCTAACCGGATTGGCCAAAGCCACGAATGACAGCGCGCCCAGCAACAGCGCCAGCGCGAAGAGTTGAAGGTTGCGATGTCCATTGAACGAGTTATCAGCAGTGCGAGTCATCATAGCGCCTCCCTGGTTTTTTGTTCTTTCGGCGGTAAAGGCGAAGGGGTTTGCTTTCCTCCTTGCGCCTGCCGCTAACTCAACCGGGAAGGCGAAAACTCGGGGCGAATTGGCTCAATCGGCTTGAATTTTTTTGAGCCTGGTTGTGGAATCGAAGCTGTTCATCCACAGATTGATCATCCTGAGGTAATGAATGTCCGTGAACTTCGAGCCGGAAATGATCGTGATCCCAGCGGGCGAGTTCCTGATGGGCTGTGAGACGGGCGCGGCGAACGAACGCCCGGCGCATCGCGTCTGCGTGGACGGCTTCGCCATCGGACGCACGGCTGTGACCAACCGGCTTTATCGCATTTTTCTGGAAGAGACCGGACGACAAGCTCCGCCGAGTTTCAGCGACATGCGCTTCAATCATCCCGATCAACCGGTGACGAGCGTGAGCTGGTTCGACGCCGCCGGCTATTGCGCGTGGCTGCGCGAACGAACAAGCAAGCCGTATCGTCTGCCGACCGAGGCTGAATGGGAGCGCGCGGCGCGTGGCGGGTTGGAAGCGCAGCGTTACACCTGGGGCGACGAGCCGCCGCAAGCGCAGCCGCGCTACGCCGAAATGTGGCGCGCGGGGCCGGAGCGCGTCGGCGGGCGTCCACCGAACGGCTTCGGGCTGTACGACATCGCTGAGAACGTCCACGAATGGTGCGCTGATTGGTACGACGCGGGCTACTACCGTGTCTCACCGCCGAGCAATCCCCAAGGGCCGCCCGTAGGCGTGCGGCGCGCTTCACGCGGCGGCTCGTGGCGGCATCAGATCAAGATTGCCCGGGTGGCCGCGCGCAGCAGCATCCCGCCGGAGTATCAATACAGCGATTACGGGTTTCGCTGCGCGCTGAGTTTATGACGCTGATTCCAGCGCCGTTTTCATGAAAGACGACCGTGCTATAATCTCGCTCTCAATGTTCGACAAAATCACAAGGTTGTAAGGAGAAACGCAGTGAAAGAGGGTTGGGAAGCAGTCATCGGCCTCGAAGTCCACGCGCAACTTAATACCGATTCGAAAATCTTCTGTACCTGTTCAACCAAATTCGGGCAGGAGCCGAACAGCAACACCTGTCCCGTGTGTCTGGGTCTGCCCGGCGCATTGCCGGTGCTTAATCGTGAAGCTGTGAAATCGGCGGGCAAGGCGGCTCTCGCGCTCAACCTCAAGATCAGCAACCAATCAATCTTCGCGCGCAAGAATTATTTCTATCCTGATTTGCCGAAAGGCTACCAGATTTCGCAATACGACCGCCCATTTTCAGAGCACGGCACGGTCGAGATAATGTCCAGCGAGCGTGACGAAGGCGGGCGCGCTCTCGAATGGCGCGCCAAACGCTTCGGCATCACGCGCGCCCACATCGAAGAGGACGCGGGTAAATCGGTGCACGACATCGGCGATCCGTCGAAGTCTTACGTCAACCTGAACCGCGCGGGCACGCCGCTGCTGGAGATCGTCAGCGAACCGGATTTTCGTTCGAGCTGGGAGGCTTACGATTACGTCAACTTCCTGCGCCGCACGCTGCAATACATCGGCGTGTGCGACGGCAACATGGAAGAGGGCAACCTGCGCTGCGATGCGAACGTTTCGGTGCGCCCAGTCGGTCAGGAAAAGCTCGGGGTGAAGGCCGAGATCAAAAACCTCAACTCGCTGCGGTTTCTGCAAAAGGCGATTGAATATGAGATTGATCGCCAGATCACGGTCTTGGAGACTGGCGGAAAGATTGTGCAGGAGACCCGGCTCTGGAACGAGAAGGAAGGCAAGACAGTCGCGATGCGGTCGAAGGAAGATGCGCACGATTACCGCTATTTCCCGGAGCCTGATCTGCCGCCGCTCGAAGTGAGCGACGCCTGGGTCGAATCTTTGCGGGCCAAATTGCCCGAACTGCCCGAAGCGCGGCGTCAGCGTTTTATGCGCGAATACGAGTTGAACGCCGACGAAGCCTTCACGCTCACGTCGCAACGAGAGCTTGCCGATTATTTCGAGACCGCAACGAAAACGTCGAACCACACTCGCGCGGCGGCCAACTGGACTCTGTCCGAACTGTTGCGCGAATTGAAGAACGCCGACACTGACATCACCGCGTGCAGGATCAAGGCTGAAGACCTGGGCGCGATGATCAGGTTGATTGACGACCAAACGATTTCGGGCAAGATCGCTAAAGATGTTTTCGTCGAGATGTTCGCGACGGGTCGCTCACCCGCCGAGATCGTCAAGGAGAAGGGCTTGGTCCAGATCACCGACACTTCGGCGATTGAAAAGATCGTGGACGAAGTGATCGCAGCCAATCCGAATCAACTCAAACAATATCGCGACGGCAAGACCGCGCTGATGGGCTTCTTCGTCGGCCAGGTGATCAAAGCCTCCGGCGGCAAGGCCAATCCGCAGGCGGTCAATGAAATTCTGAAAAAGAAACTGGATGGATAACCCATGAAAAACTTGAACAAACTCTTCATTGTTTTCTTACTTGGCGCCTTCGCCTTCGCTTGTTCGGAGAAATCCTCAGTAGACAACAACGCCGCATCGCGGCCATCGCCGTCATCGCCGTCATCGCCGTCGCCGCCGCCATTGCAGTCATCGCCGTCATCGCCATCGTCGCCAACGATGCCTGCGCCAAAGACCGCGGCCTCCTCAATGCTCGATAACGAAGTCGCCGTGTTTGAGACCGATTACGGCAAATTCAAGCTCGCGCTCTATCCCGATGTCGCGCCACGCCACGTCGAAAACTTCAAGAAGCTGATCCGCGAGAAGTTTTTTGACGGCACCGGATTCCATCGCGTGCTGCCCGACTTCATCATTCAGGGCGGCGATCCGCAGACTCGCGGCGGCGGCAACCGGGCGATGTGGGGGATGGGAAATCCGAATCAACCGAAGGTTCCCGCCGAATTCAGCACGCGCCCGTTTGTGCGCGGCACGGTCGGCGCGGCGCGGGCGAGTGATCCGAACAGCGCATCGAGTCAATTCTTCATCTGTCTGCGTCCCAACCCGAGCTGGGACGGCCAATACACGGTCTTCGGCGAAGTGATTCAGGGATTGAACAACGTGCAGATCATCTCCAACGTTCCGACCGAACCCAATACCGAGAAGGTGAAAGAACTGCCGGTGGTCAAACGCGCTTACCTGGAAAAGCGCCAGCAATAGAGCTGAACCAATGAAGGCTTCGGCTCGTTGATCAACTGCTCGACGGCGAGCCGAAGCCGAAAGGCCGAACAAAACCATCTCGCTCGCCGAATAGCCTGCCGCCAGATTCCCCGCCAGTACATTTTCAGTTTATTGAAACTCTGCGCTGTTTTATGCGTAAAACGACTCGACGAATGAACCGCTATGAACTTTTTTGAGTCAATCAAACTGGCCGCTGACACCATCTGGTCGCACAAGCTCAGGTCTTTTCTGACGCTGCTCGGCGTGATCTTCGGCGTGGCGACGGTGATCGTGGTTGTGTCGCTGATCGAAGGCTTCAACAAATACGTGGACGAGAAGATCGCCAACATCGGCACCAACGCCTTCAGCGTGCAGAAATTTTCGATTGAGGATTTTTCGAGCCTGGATACTTACGAACAGGCGCGGCGGCGCAACAAAGACGTGACGATGGACGATCTGACCGCGCTGCGTGGCGCACGCGGCGGCGCGATCAAAGACGTGGGCGCGCAGGAAGAGACGCAGTGCGAATTGAAATACGGCGCTCAGTCGCTCCTCGGCGTCAGCCTGCAAGCGATGACGGCCAATATGGTCGAGATTCAGAACAAAGACGTCTCCGAAGGCCGCCCTTTCACTCCGGCAGAAGAGATGAGCGACCGCACCGTCTGCTTCATCGGAGCGGACGTGGCGGAAAGATTCTTCCCCACGCGCTCGCCCACGGGGCAGAAGATCAAGATAGACGGACGCCCGTTCGAGGTCGTGGGCGTGGCGAAGGCTCTGGGCACGGTCTTCGGCCAATCGCGCGACAAGTTCGTCTCGATCCCGCTCACGACGTTTATGAACATTTACGGGTCGCGCCGCTCGATTCAGCTTTTCGTCACCTCGCAGAGCGAAGCGAGCTATCGGGACGCGATTGACGAAGCGCGAGTGGTGATGCGCACGCGCCGCAAGCTCAAGCCGAACGAGAATGACAATTTCGGCGTCATCACTCCGAGCGCGGTGAACAACCTGCGCGAGAGAATCTTCGGCACGATCCAGATGGTCGCCATCGGCGTGACTTCGATTGCGCTCGTAGTCGGCGGCATCGTGATTATGAACATCATGCTGGTCAGCGTGACTGAGCGGACGAAAGAGATCGGCATTCGCAAATCACTGGGCGCGCGCCGCCGCGACATTTTGAAACAGTTTCTGGCAGAATCAGTCGCGCTGGCGTTGGCCGGCGGAGCAATCGGCGTGAGCATCGCTTTCGGATTGAGCAAGCTGGTCGCAGCGTTGACTCCGATTCCGACGGCGCTGCCGTTGCTGGCTGTGGGTGCGGCGTTGTTCGTTTCGGGAAGCGTAGGGTTGATTGCGGGGGTTTATCCGGCGTGGCGCGCGGCCAGGCTTGATCCGGTTGTGGCGTTGCGGGCGGAATAAATCTATGGCCTGATGAGGTTCCTTAACTGGCGATACTCTTCTTCGGAAAGATTGAGCCATCTCTCGTGGACGATTGACATTACATCCCGACTTATTCGGTACTCCGCGAATTGATGTTCATCACGTCTTTTCAGGACAACCAGTTTGATAATCATACAAAGCGACAAACCCAGCGCCGGAACGATTATGAGGTAGAAATCCATGATTCACTCCGTCAGAAAGAAAGTTCCTTTCAGCTTCACGCTGGACGAGCTTAACTCACTTTCGCCGATGCTCAAATCGATGTTCGGCGGCTTTGTAGTTTACATCGGAGAGAAGATGACACTCTTTCTTTACGACCAGGAAAAATGGCCCCGTTTCCAGGGCGTCTCGCTGGCCACCACGCCCGAACATTACCGCAGCCTGGCGCGGGAGTTTTCATCAACGCGGGACGCTGAGCCTCAGAGGATTGGCAAAAGTCCGTGGCTGCTTATTCCCGCGAGCGCCGCGGGTTTTGAAGAGCAAGTGTTGAAAGCTTGCGAGATGATCCTGAACGGCGACGAGAGAATCGGCAGAGCGCCGAAAGAGAAAAAGCTCAGGCCTGCAAAGAAAGAAAAGACCGGATCGAATCGCACAAGATCGAGTAAGAGAAAATAGACCGGGGGTCTCAAGATCGCACGTAATTGGGAGGCAGTATGGCAAGCAGTGATTTCTCGCAGAAATATCCGCGCCTCGTCCAATGGATTGAGGAGCACGGCTGGATCGAAATTGGGCAGATAGACGGCCCCGTTCCGTTTATCATTGCGCTGGATGAGGGCGGAACCGTTTGGGAAGGCAAAGAGAGCTATCGAACGATTGACGAGGCTTTTCAGGCGGCGGAAAAAGGGATTGCGGCCTGGATGAAAGAGAACTTTGGCGATGACCAAGAATAGGCGGTAAAGCAAATGAATCGCGGTGATTTTCGAGAAAACATCCGGATGGCGCTCGACACGCTGTGGCAGCACAAGCTCCGTTCGTTCCTGACCATTCTCGGCGTGGTGGTCGGGACGATGACGGTGATCGTGATCGCCGCGTTCGTCACAGGCATTGGCGAGCGCGTGTCGAAGGAGATCGAGTCCTACGGCGCGAATTCCATCTACATCTTCAAGTTCGAGCCAGGGTTCAACTTCAATCCGTCGGCGGAAGAGCGAATGCGCAAGCCGATCAGTTACGAAGACGCTCTGGCCATCAAGGAGGAATGTCCGTCGGTCATCGAGGCCACGCCGTTTATGACGCCGATTGATTGGCTGGCAGGGCCGATGGCCGAGCGCGTGAAGATTCGCTATCAGGATACAGAGATGATCAGCGCCACGTTGCAGGGCACGATGACTTCGTATTTCCGAATGGGCGTGACCGAAGTCGTCGAAGGCCGGTTCTTCACCGAGACCGAAAACTCGACGCGCGCTGACGTGACAGTCATCGGGCGCGACGTGGCGAACACGCTCTTCCCGAACGTCAATGCGCTCGAGCGCGAGATCACGATCAATGGCCGCAACTATCGCGTGATCGGCGTGCTCAAGACACGCGAGAATTTCATTACGCCTTCGGACGATCCGGGCAATGAGAACAAGGCGGTTTACGTTCCTTACGAGACGTTGCGGAAAATCTATCCCAACGTGAAAGAGAATTTCGTGATGGCGCAGGCCGCGCCGGGCAAGCTTGAACAAGCCGTGGACGAGATTCGCCAGACGCTGCGCAAACGCCGCAAGGTCGCTTACAGCCAGCCGGACAACTTCGGCGTCCAGACCTCGAAAGGAATCATCGAGCAGTTCAGCGCGATCACCGGCGGCATCTTTATGTTGATGGTTGCGATTTCGAGCGTGGGGTTGCTGATCGGCGGCATCGGCGTGATGAACATCATGCTCGTGTCCGTCACAGAGCGGACGAAAGAGATCGGCGTGCGAAAGGCTATCGGCGCGCGGCGGCGTGACATCGTGCTCCAATTCCTGGTCGAAGCCGCGACGCTGACCGGGTTGGGCGGGCTGATTGGGATACTGCTCGGCTGGATCGCGGCGGAGATTGTCAAGACGATGATGCCTACATTCGTGCCGCTGTGGGCGCCGGTTGCCGGTTTTATCGTCTCGGTCGGATTGGGCGTCGGGTTCGGGTTGTGGCCGGCGTGGAAGGCGGCGCGGCTCGATCCGATTGAGGCTCTGCGCTACGAGTAGAAGCCGCGGGCGCGACACACCCGAACACAATCCGCTATAATCCCTGTCGCAATCGAATCAAAACTGAGTCTCGCAATGGCGTCAGGAGGTGAACGAGCTATGTCTGCACAACCAAAGCTGAAATATACGCTCGACGAGTATCTTGAATTGGATCGTAATTCCAAAGCGCGGCTGGAGTACTGGGATGGCGAAATCTTCGATATGAGCGGCGTCAGTCCCGAACACGATGAGATAGAAAGCAATATTCACTATCATCTGAGAACGAAACTGAAAGGCAGAAAATGCCGTGTCTTCCTGGCGAATATGCGGATCAAGGTCCCGAGCCTGCCGCCCTATCGTTACGGTGATCTGTCGGCGCTGTGCGGCCAGCCGCAATACGAAACCATCGGCGGGGTGAAAGTTCTGACCAACCCGGCGCTCATGATTGAAGTCCTGTCATACTCGACCGAAGCTTATGATCGGGTTGACAAATTCACGCACTACAAATCAATTCCGAGTTTCAGCGAATACCTGCTGGTCGAACAGCTTCGCCCCCACGTCACGCAATTTGTGAAGATCGCCGACGGCTCCTGGAATCACCGCGAGTACAACGACCTGGAAGCGGTAGTGAAGCTCCCCTCACTCGATTGCGAGCTGACGCTGGGTGAGATTTACGAAAATGCCAACTTCGACGAGTCGGCCAAGCTTGCGCGTCTGCGCCTCCCTGAATAAAAGGACTTGAATTGAAGATGAAAAACATTGTTCTGATCACTTCGATGCTGCTGATCGCGTTGAGCCTCAACGTCTCTGCGCAGCAATCTCAACCGCAATCATCAAATCAACCGCCGCAACAACCAAAGCAATCCCAGGCGCAGCAGCAGGACCAGCAACCCAAACCACAGATCATTGACCGCAGAAAGCTGCCGCTGGCTGATCGTCCGAACCTTTCGCTCGCCGATGTCAACACCGAGATCACCGTTGACAAGCGCGTGATCGTGATGATGGCCGCGCTCAACGTGGCCGGTTACGATTACGAGCCGGGCAATCGTTCGCTTTCGGCTCTGCGCCAACAGATTCGTGAAGACCTGAAGAACACCAACCCTGAATTGGCCGGCAAGCTCCGCAATCATTTCCAGACGCATCGCAAAGGCAGCACAGACGCCGCAGCGGTCGCGCCTTACCTGAGCCTGGCGCTCAGCTTGACCGAGCCGCCGGCGTTCACGATTGACATTTCCGTAGAGCGTTTGCCTGAAGACGTGCGCGAGATCACCGATTTTGCTTTGCTGCTCGAAGAGTTTTACCGCGCGACGGGATTCTCAAAGCTGTTGCCGAAATACGTGGCGGCTTACGTGAACACCGCGCAAAACTACGGCCCTGCGGCAGGCATCGCGCTCGGCACGGTGCTGTCTTACTTGCACACTGAACCGGTTCTGGAATTGCCGCCGCTTTACATTCCGCGGCGAACACCTCAACCGGCGAACAAATCCGACGAAAAGAAGAGCGACAAGAAGGGCGATAAGAAAGACGGCAAAAAAGAGACTCAAAAGGAATCCGCGCTGGACATTCCGAATCGCATCCGCGAGTTCGTCATCATGCCCGATCTGCTCAATGCCACCGGCGCGGCCAACCTCCGCGTGGTGCGCGACGCCTACTTCCTGCTGCTCGGCCCAACGACTGAGCCGAATATCGAAGCGATGCGCCGCGCATTCCTGAGCTTTGTGATTGACCCGCTGACCGAGCGTCAGGTGAAAGAGGTCGCCGCAATCCGCAACGAGCTGAAGAAGCTGATGGAATCGCGCGGCGCAAGGCTCGATCAGGAATACGCCCAACGCAGCGCATACTTCTTGATCACCGATTCGCTGGTTCGGGCGACCGATGCGCGGATGGATGTGTTGGGTTACGCCGCTCGCCGCAAATCGTCGGAAGACGAGGCGCTTTACGAATTGAGCCTGGCTTACGACCGCGGCGCTGTGCTGGTCTATCACTTCTACGATCAGATGAAGGCTTTTGAAGCCGTCGGCGTCAACCTGCGCGACTATTCCTCTGCGCTGCTCAGTAACATTGACTTCGAGCGTGAATCAAAACGGCTGGACGAATACGCGCAGCGGTTGACGCGCGTCAAACAGTTGCGCATCGAAGCCACGATGACCCCCGCTCCTCCGCCCACGATCTCGAACGCCGACGAGAAGCTGGTCGCGCAGATCGTTGAAGCCGACCAGATGATCAAAGCGCGCAAGTACGATGAAGCCAAATTGGTGCTGGACGCCGCGTTGAAAGAGAAGCCGAACAACGCGCGCGTGCTGTTCGGGTTGGCCGAAGTGGCGAGCAAAAAAGCGACTGCTTTGGAAGACCCGGATCGCGTCGAAGAATCGCTGTTCGCCGCCGTCGAATATTACAAACAGGCGGCCAGGAACGCTTCGCCCGAGACCGAGAAGTGGCTGATGCAGCGCAGCTACGTCGCCGCAGCCAAGATTCTCGACTTCATCGTGGAGACCAATCCGGCGCTGGCCGAAAAGCTTTCCGCCGAAGCGGCTGCCGCTTACGAGCTGGCATTGCAGTTGGGCAAGGTCGAAGGCGGGGCTTACGAAGAGGCCGAGAAAGCGATCAAGCAGCGCGGACAGAAATCGAAGCCCTAAACCGCCTGAAGGCGGGACTACAAACAAATCGGGCGAGACGTGATCAACCGCGTCTCGCCCTTCATTTCTTCAATCCCCTGCGAAGCAGTTACAGTTCCCAGATGCATCTCTCAATCGGCGGTGAAAGCGGGCTTGAAGGTTTCTGCTCTTCCGCCGCCTGAGGCTCAGGAGTTTCTTCTTCAGGCTCCGCCACTTCGATTTCAAGCTCTTCAGCCACGACTTCGGTCTCCCGCTCTTTGCATTCCGAAGCAATCACTCTGGCCTTTTCGGCCTTCGTTTTTCCAGCAAGCTGAATAGCCGCTTTCAATTTCTTTGCCTCTTCGATCAAGGCGATCAACCGAACGGTCACGGCTTCACGCTTTTCGCAGTCGCTCTTCGGCGGATCGAGCAAGAGCTTCAACGGTTGCGGCTGCATATTGACGATGGCTTTGGCCGTGAAAAGCTTGGCTAGGCAGGGTTGAACGAAAGGCGTAACGACCGAAGTCGCTTCGACTGCCGGCGCGGGCGGCAATTCGACCGGCAAGATCTCATCCGAATTCACAGCCGCGATCAGATCAGAGCTGTCGCCCTTCTCGCTCCGGTTGATGCGTTTGGCGGGCGCCGATTGTTTCGATTTGGTTCTGGGTTTGGTTGCGCTCTTGTTGACCTCATCCAGCGACTGAACCTTGATGGGCATATACGCGAGGTCCGCAGCCGTCTCTCGCGCAAGCTGCTGAATGCCTTTACCGGCCTCGAACAGGCTGTTGCTCAAATTGAACGCCAGATAGTTGGCGTGATCGAAGTTGTCGCGCAACCGCGCCGGGAGAACAAATTTGAATGACCTGGTCGAGTAGAGCAGATGGTTGGTGACGTTTTTGATCGAGAACGGTTTGACTGCATGAGCCGTGACGATCAACGCGATGATCAGCAATGTTCGCATGACAGCTTTGCCAGTCATAGTAAGCTCCGTCGTTATGAACACTGCCTTGCACTGCAATGTCACAAAAGCAGCGTTCGGTTCCTTCTCCAAAGTGTTCGAGTCATTCCAACGTCAGATCGTTTCAACAGTAGATACGGCTTCGGCCATCCTAACAGGTGCAGTTTATTACGATTCCCATCGAAACGATCCTGATTTTTTCAGTTTCACTCCCGTTAGTGACCGAAAAAGCGAGGAGGTTTCAACCGCCGATCAAATTATTTTGAAAGCCTTCCGCCGCTAGCGAACATTATCGCTCAGCCTGGTCAAGCGGTTGTCAAGCGGTTGTAAATAGATTGTAAAAAGACCGTCGCGCCCGCCCGCATCAATCGCGGAGGTAGCGATCAACCTCGCCGCCCCGCTCCACCCGCAGCTTCCCTTCAGCCACGGCCAGATCCAGGTTCGCCACCGCTTCGGAAATCGCCAGGAACCGGTTGATGTCTTTGACCGCCGGAAACAGCAGCTTCGACATCTCCCACGCGGTGATGCCCGGTTTGGGAACCAGGCCGATGACTTTTGCCAGCCGCTGGTGGATGTGGCGCACCAGGCGATGGAAATGTTCTTCGTAATCGGTCACGTCGTCGCCGTGCGAGGTTTTCAGCAAGGTTGGAGCCAAGGCGCGAATGCGGGCGAGCGAGACCAGATACTCGCCGAGCGACGGGAAGCGGCGTCGCGGATCAATCGGGTCGGCGTTCAAGACGGGATTGGGCGTGATGGTTTTGAGGATCGTGTCGCCGGTGAGCATCAGCCGGTTGCTTTCGCGCAACAGACAGCAGCTTCCGGGCGTGTGGCCGGGCGTGTGAACGACTCGCAGCGCGCCCGAAGCAAAAACGAATTCCTGTTCGTCGCGGTAGGCTTCCACATCTTCAACCGCGTCGGCGAAGCGATGGATCAATTGGTAACACGCCGCCATCTGATCCAGATATTCCTGCGGCACGCCCGCGCGTTTGAGCAAGTCGCTGTTGACCCGCGTGTGGCCATGATCGGAGACGTTTTGATACTCCCATTCGTGAACGTAAACTTTCGCGCCGGATTCGCGCTGCAACACGCCGGCCAACCCGCAATGGTCTTCGTGCGTGTGGGTGAGGATGACGCGTTGGATGTCTTCGGCTCTGAATTTGAGTTTGCGCAACTGATCGCGCAAAGCGACGAGGGCTTCGTCGGTCTTCGGCCCCGTGTCCACCAGCGTGATCGGATCGTCAACAATCAGGTAGATGTTGATCGGGCCGACAGGAAATGGAGTGGGAATGACGAGCTTTTCGATGCGCATGAAATTTGGCGTTTGGCGTTGTCGAAAAATTTGATTGCGAATCTATCCGGCCACAAGCTTGAAAACACGCTGAGCATTTCGATAAAGAAAATTCTCTTTCACTCCATCTGGCAAACCAAGCTCTTCGACTTGCTGCACGCATTTTTCGAGTTGCAACTGCGGGAAGTTGGTCCCGAAAAGCACTTTCTCCTTGCCGTAGGTTTTCAGGTAATGCACGAACTGTGGCGGATAGTAACGCGGCAGATAGGCTGACGTGTCAATGAAAACATTCTCGTGCTTCCAAGCCACGCCGATCATCTCGTCCGTCCACGGAAAGCCGATGTGCCCGCCGACGATCTTCAATTCGGGAAAAGTCAGCGCGACCTCGTCGAGGTAAGGAACCGGTCGTCCGGTCTCAGACGGCATCAGCGGGCCGGTGTGGCCAACCTGCGTGCAGAACGGGATGTCCAGCTCGATGCATTTGACGTAGAGCGGAAAGTAGAGCTTGTCGTTCGGCGGGCGGTTCCACAGCCAGGGCACGATGCGCAGAGCCTTGAAGCCAAGCTCTCTCACTGCGCGTTCCAACTCACGAACGGCTTCGACCGGCTTCTCCAGGTTGACCGTCGCGACGCCGGCGAAACGATCGGGAAATTGGCGAACCATCTCAGCGACTAGGTCATTGTGGAATACCCACTGGCCGGGACGATGCCAGGCCGAAAGCATCAGCGTCTGAATGCCTGCGCGATCCATCTCTTCGACGATCTGTTCCGTAGTCAAACCGGTTTCGAGCAGATGCGCAGAGCCGGATTGTTTGAAGAGCCGCGCGATTTCAGGCAGCTTTGCCAGCGCGTTGGCGAGCGCCGGCTGCGCCCAGGCGTCAATGATCGGATTGGTCTGCATCATCGGCTTTTCCATTCATCATCAACCTTTCAGGGATAGTCCGGGAGATACTTCACGAATAGCAGAGATTTTTTCACTGCATCGTAAAAGTTCTTGTCCGCCGTCCAAAATTCACACCCGCGCAACTCGGCGAGGGCGGCGTAGAGAGAGTCGTAAATCTTCGGCTGGTTGAATTGGCGGGCGATTTCGCGAGCGCGTTTCACAGCGTCAGGATGGGCAACCAGTTGCACTCCAGCAGCGGCGAGGGCGTGAAGAGCAAGGTCGGCATCGGCAATCGTAGCCAGCCCCCGCACAATCTTTGTTTGGATAACGCTCTCGACTTCGTACTCGAACAGCGGTGGAGCGATGAGCGTAATGCCGTTTGTCAGAGACTCTTTGAGCAATTTCTGCGCTTTGGCGCGAAAAGGCTCGCCCTTGACTACCCACTTGACCCCGACGCTCGCATCTACACACCGCTCTGGCATATCCGCTCTATTCTCTCCTCGCGCATTTGACGAATATCTTCTGCCGCATCCGATTCACCCACAAACTGCGCGGCGGCGGCGTCACACAAAGCTAAAATCGCCTCCGCCCGCGCTTCTCGCTCACGCCGCACGAGCGCATCGTCGCTCTCTCGAACCAGTGGATTGAGAGCGATCAACCACTCGCTGATGCGCGCAAGGAGTTTCAGTTGTTCCTGCGGCGGCAATTGCGACGCCAGTGTTGCTACTTGTTCTAAAGTTACCGTCTCAGTCATCGAGCTTTACCTCACTTTAACCCGCCGCAGCGCTTCAGAAGATGTATCCGCCAGCCGCCACAACCCGATCCGCCAACCGTTCGCGGATCGCCGACGTGTTGAGCGGCGTGTATTTCGTGAAGCGGCGCAACGCGGCCAGCAGCGTTCGCAGTTCGTCGCCTTCGACCGTCGCGGCCAGCGCGTTCTTCGCCGCCGATTCAATCCGGCTCATCGCGTCGTTGATGTACAACCGGGTCGCGTCCATCGCGGCTTCGTGCTTCTCCGCTCCGTCGCGCGCGATCTTCTTGAGCGTGCGGCCCAGCGCGCTGTCCATCAAATACGATTCGATGATGATGTCGGCGGCCCACGTCAGGATCATCTGCTGCTTTTCCAGACCCATCATGAATTTCTGCGCCCCGGTTCCGAGCACGGCCAGCGCGACCTTCTTCGAGTTGGCCACCAGCCGTCGCTCTTCGGCGAGCGGCGTGTCGTCTTCGTCCAGATCGAACGAAGGCGGGGCGAGCAGTTCTTCCTGGAGCTTCTGCGCCGCGGCCAGCAGTGGCAGTTGGCCTTTCATCGCCCGCTTCAGCAGCATTCCAGGGATCAGCAACCGGTTGATCTCGTTTGTGCCTTCGAAGATGCGGTTGACGCGGTTGTCACGGTAGATGGCTTCGACGGGATAGCTGCTCGTGAATCCGTTGCCGCCGTATACCTGCACGGTTTCGTCGGCGCAGTAAGCGAGAATCTCGCTGCCCGCGACTTTGAGGATCGAGCACTCGACCGCGTACTCCTCGATGGCCGCGAGCACTTCGGCTGGATTGCTCTTGTCAATCGTGCTCTCGCGGTCTTCGATGAAGCCGGCGGTGCGATAGACGGCAGATTCGCAGGCGTAAGTGCGCGTGAGCATCTCGGCCAGTTTGTATTTGATCGCGCCGAAGGTGGCGATGGGCACGCCGAATTGACGGCGCTCGGCGGCGTAGGTCGCCGCCAGCCCCATCGTGCGTTTGCTGCCGCCGACACAGCCCGCGCCGAGTTTGAAGCGGCCGAAGTTGAGGATGTTGAAAGCGATCAGATGGCCTTTGCCGATTTCGCCCAGCAGGCGGTCTTTCGGAATCTTCGCCTCCTGCAACAGCAACGGCGTGGTTGACGAACCGCGCTGGCCCAGCTTGTGCTCTTCGGCGCCGGGGCTGACGCCCGGATCGTTGCGTTCGACGATGAAGCCGGTGAACTTCTCGCCGTCAACTTTGGCGAAGACGATGTAGACATCGGCGAACGCGCCGTTGGAGATCCACATCTTCTCGCCGTTCAAAATCCAGTGCGTGCCTTCGGGATTTAAGCGCGCGGTCGTCTTTGCGGCGAGCGCGTCAGAGCCTGAGCCGGATTCGCTCAAACAGTACGCGCCGACCCATTCGCCCGTGCCGAGCTTCGGCAGGTATTTCTTCTTCTGTTCCTCGTTGCCGAAATAGACGATGGGCAGCGTGCCGATGCTGGTCGTCGCGCCGAAGGTCGTGACGAACGATCCCTGGCCGGAGAGGTGTTCCGAAATCAGCATCCCTGAAATGTGATCGAGCGCCAGGCCGCCGTAGGCTTCGGGAATGCTGGCGGCCAGCAGGCCCAGCTCGCCTGCCTTTTGCAGCAATTGCCGTTGCAGCTCGTAATCTTTCTCTTCGATGCGCGCGCTGTTCGGCGCGACCTCTTTCTCAAGGTATTCGTCCGTCGTCTGCGCGATCATCCGGTGCTCTTCGGTGAAGTCTTCCGGCGAGAAGACGCTCTCCGGCACAGTCTCGGTGATCAGGAAACTTCCGCCTTTGATAATGGATTTTTGTGGAGCAGCCATACGATTCCTCCTTGCTATCTCATCAGATTTTCAAAAATTCCCGCCGCGCCCATTCCGCCGCCGACGCACATCGTGACCATACCGTAGCGGGCTTTGCGACGCTTCATTTCATAGAGCAGTGTGGCGGTGAGCTTCGCGCCGGTGCAGCCGAGCGGATGGCCGACCGCAATCGCGCCGCCGTTGACGTTCAAACGTTCCAGGTCCAGGTTCAACTCCTTGATCACCGACAGAGCCTGGGCAGCGAACGCTTCGTTGAGTTCGATCAGATCAATCTCTTCGAGCTTCAGACCGGCGACTTTCAACGCTTTCGGAATCGCGACGACCGGGCCGATCCCCATCTCTTCGGGCGCCACGCCGCCCGTGGCAAACGCGACGAAACGCGCCATCGGTTGTAAACCAAGAGCCTCGGCTCGCTCACGTGACATCACCAGCGCAGCCGCCGCGCCGTCGGAAGTCTGCGATGAATTGCCCGCGGTCACAGTGCCTTTGACATGGAAAGCGGGACGCAGCTTCGCCAAGCCTTCCATCGAAGTGTCGCGGCGCACGCCCTCGTCGGTCTCGAAGACGGTTTCGGTCACCCGAATCTTCGCGCGGCCTTTGTCGTCGGATTGCAAATCGCGTGTGGTCACGGTGACTGGCGCGATCTCTTCTTTGAACCGGCCCGAATCAATCGCGGCGGCGGCGTTGCGGTGCGAACGGACTGAAAACTCATCTGCCTGTTCGCGCGTGACGCCGTATTTGCGCGCCAGGTTTTCCGCCGTCAATCCCATATTCAGGTAGGTGTCGGGATAGGTATCAACGAGCGTGGGATTCGGCGACAGGTGGTGACCGCCCATCGGCAGCAGCGACATTGACTCGGCTCCACCGCCGATGGCCACTTCCGAAAAGCCGCACATAATGTGCTCGGCGGCCTGCGCGATAGCCTGCAAGCCCGACGAGCAGAAGCGATTGATCGTGACCGCCGAAGACGAATTGGGCAGGCCCGCGAGCAACGCCGCCTGGCGCGCCATATTCATCCCCTGCTGGGCTTCCGGCGTGGCGCAGCCGATGACGACATCTTCCACGTCTTCCGGTTTGACTTCGGGCGTGTGCGCCATCAACTCTTTGATCACGGCGGCGGCCAGATCGTCCGGCCTCGAATCTTTGAGCGCGCCGCGCGGAGCTTTGCCGACGGCGGTGCGCAGCGCATTGACGATTACTGCTTCACGCATAATTGATCTCTCCTTGCTAGAGCAGGATAGTGAAGCCTTCCTGCTCGAAGTGATGGTCGTGGGTTAGAGCTTCGTTGATGCCACGCTCGCGCATCAGGTTCATTGAGATGCAGTCGGTCAGGCTGTAGCCTTTGTCGGGGCGCGATTCGTAAAACTCCAGTCCGGCTTCGAAAATTTCGTGCGTGTGTTCGACAACTTCGATCTTCGGGTTGATCGCTATTCGCCTGACCAGATCAACCGCCGCCTGTCGCAGGTAAGGTTGGTAGCTGGCGTAGTAATTGAGAACTTCGATCAAGACCGATTCAGTTGTGACGAAGCGAACGTCACCCAACGCGGCTTCGGCTTCACGCGCTTCCTCACGAAGCTCTTCTTTGGGATTCAAACCGGCAACCCAGAAATAAGTATCGACAAAAACGGTCCTCATTTGTCCTCATCTCTTCGGCGCGCCGTAAAGATAATGATCGAGATTGAGCGCACCGTCACTTGGCAGATCATCGAAAGCCTCGGGCGGGATGTCTCTGATGCATTCCTGCATCATATCCCACAACGTCTGGCCCGACGATTCCTGCTGCGCCAACTCTTCGGCAAAAGCCAACACCTGTTGTTGCTTATTCAGAGAAAGCAACGCGAGCTTTTCAATCACAGCTTGTTGAATATCCTGGCTAATGACCATTTCGTTCGTCTCCATAAAACCTCCTCCGTCTATGGCAGCAAATCCGCGACCGCAATCGAAGCTTTTGGTTTGGCCAGCGGCTTCATCGAGTCGCCTTCTTTGAAAATCATCTTGTCGGCGTAGCCGAATCCGAATTGCGCATTGGCATCAACCATCGGGCGGCGATAAACCTCAACCTGCCGATCCTGCAGATTCACGATCCAGTAATCCGCGATTTCGGCTTTGGCGTAAAGACTCGCCTTTTCATTTCGGTCGAAAGCCAGGGAATCATCCGCAACTTCAACAATCAACTTTGCGGTAGTCGGTTCCCGGTCGGCGTAATCACGCGGAGCGCCGGCCAGCAGCATCACATCAGGTTGAGCCAGCGAAAGCTCGCCCAGCCTCAGCGGAAAGTGTTCAGCGACGAAACACCCCACAACCCCTGCTCGCTTTTTCGCGCAACTCATTGCCGACAAGTGTGACCGCAGTGCAGTAAAGCGGCCTTTTGTGACCGTATTCGACCAGGGTCCCTTCGATCAACTCGACCCGCTTGTCGTTGAACAAGCCGGCGCCGGCCATCTTGTAGTACTCTTCGCGTGTCCACTTGTGGACTTTCGGTCCGGTGATGATTTCAGCTTGTGCCGTTGCCATAACAACCTCCATCAGTTCACCGCGCCAGGCGGAAGATCATAAACTTCATATCAGTTCCTTTCGCGATTTTGGCGGCAAAAGAGACTTGACGGTAATAACCGCTTCAGGCTTTGCCAGTGGCGACACCGATTCGTCTTCTTTGAAGACCAATAGATCAGCATAGCTGTGCCAGAAAGGCGATGACGCATCGGGGACAGGTCGGCGGAAGACTTCGAGTTGACGCTCCCGGAGATTGAGTATCCAGTAATCAGCGATACCGGCTTTGGCGTAAAGGCTCGCCTTCTTTTCGCGGTCATACTTGAGCGAGGCAAATGACACTTCGAGCACCAGCGTGGCAGTCGTTGGGTGTTCGTCTTCGTAATCATCCTCGTCGCCTTCAATCACCGCCACATCCGGCTCGGGTTGAGAAGAAGCGTCAATGTCATCCAAATCGAGTGGAGCCTGGTTTTGCACAAACCATCCTCCACCGAAAGCTGCCTCAAACACGCGCACGGCGCATTTGACGGCTTTGACGTGCGGCCGGCTCATGGCGCTCATCTCAATAATCCTCCCGCCGATCAATTCGACGCGCTGGCCTTCGAATAAACCGGCATCGGCCAGCTTGTAATACTCTTCGCTGGTCCACAAATGTAATCGCGGGTCCGGGTATTCATACCGGTCTATGACCTCGCCCTCAATCAACTCGACGCGATTGTTGAAAAACAGGCCGGCATCTGCCATTTTGTAGTATTCCTCGCGAGTCCAACCGTGAAGCTTAGGTTCAGTGATAATTTCAGATTGCGCTGTTGCCATAACTACCTCCGCAGGAAGTCTGGCACAGACCGAAAGTCCGTGCCACTCGCTAGTTCCTCAGCGGTTTGCCAGTCTTGAGCATATGCGCAATGCGCTCCTGCGTCGCGCGCGTCCCGCACAAACTCACAAACGCATCGCGTTCCAGATCGAGCAGGTACTGCTCGCTCACGCGCGTCGGTCGCGTCAGATTGCCGCCCGACACCACTTCGGCGATCTTCAGCCCGATCAGCGCATCGTGATCCGAAATGTAACCGCCGCGCTTCATCATATGCATTCCGAGCTTGAACTTCGCCAGCGCCTGCTCGCCCAAGACCAGCACGTCCTGCTTCGGCTGCGGCGCGACGTAACCTTCGGCAGCCAATCGCAACACGGTCTGCTTCGCCTCTTCGATCACGCGCCGGTCGTTCATCACGACCCGATCCTGCCGTCGCATCAAGCCCCAGTTCTTCGCTTCGACCGCACTCGTCGCGACTTTGCCCATCGCGGTCATCTCGAAATTGTGTCTGAGGATTTCGAAGTGATCCGCCCCTGGCGTGCTTTCGGCGATTTCAGCCGCACGCACCGCCATCTCCTTCGTGCCGCCTCCGCCGGGGATCAAGCCCACTCCGACTTCGACCAAACCGATATAGGTTTCAGCCGCCGCCACCGCTCGATCCGAGTGCAAGACCATTTCGCATCCGCCACCGAGCGTCAGATGATGTGGCGCGACGACCACTGGCTTCGGCGAGTAACGCAGGCTCATCGTCGTGTTCTGGAACTGCCGCACGGCCAGCGCCAACTCGTCCCACTCACCTTCCTGCGCGGCTAGCAGGATCATCATGATGTTCGCGCCGGCTGAAAAATTCTCGCCCTGATTGCCGATCACCAAGCCGGCGAAATTCTTTTCGACCTCTTTGACCGCGTGCTGGATCATCCCGATCTGATCCTGCCCCAGCGCGTTCATCTTCGAGTGGAACTCGACACAGGCCACGCCGTCGCCCAGGTCAATCAGGCTCGCGCCGCTGTTCTTCTTGACGACCTTGTTTTGGTCTTTGAGCGACTTCAGGATCGTGACGCCGGCAATCTGGCGTTCGGGCTTGTACCCGCCGCTGGCGAAATCGAAGTAATGGCGTGCGCCGTTTTCGGCCTGGTAAAAGCTCGTCGCCCCTGCGGCCAGCATCTTCTCCACGTTGGCTGGGATCGCGCGTCCCTCTTCACGCAGCCTTTCGACCGACTTCTCGACGCCGATCGCGTCCCAGGTTTCAAACACGCCCAACTCGTGCGCGAAGCCCCACTTCATCGCGTTGTCAACTTCGACGATGTTGCCGGCGATTTCGGGAATTCGGTTGGCCGCGTAAATCATCGCCTCGGAAGTCGTGCGCCAGAGGAATTCGCCCGCGCGGTCTTTGGCGTAGATCAAAGCCTTCAACCGGTCTTCAAGCTCAGCCATCTGCTTGGCCGCGTCGAGCGAAGCGAATTTGGGCTTCTGGCGCTCGCGGTACTCGAACGTGCTCGTGTCAAGCGTCGTAATCTCGTCGCCAACCTTCTTGAAGAACCCGCCTTTGGACTTGTCACCGAGCAGCCGGCGCTCGACCATCTTCTCCAGAAATTCCGGCAGCTTGAACGTCTCGCGCTTCTCGTCGTTCGGAAGACTGTTGTAGAGATTGCGCGCGACGTTCGCCGCCGTGTCCAGCCCGACGATGTCGAGCGTGCGGAAAGACGCGCTCTTCGCGTGGCCGATGACCGTGCCGGTCAGCGCATCCACCTCTTCAAACGTCAATCCCTGTTCGAGCATCACGTTGATCGCGTCGAGCATGGCGAAATTGCCGATGCGGTTGGCCACGAAGCCTGGGGTGTCTTTGGCGTAAACGACGCCTTTGCCCAGCGCACGGTCGGTGAAATCGGCAATGAAGCTCGTGACCTCCACATCGGTGTCCGGCTGCGCGATGATCTCCATCAGATGCAGGTAACGTGGCGGGTTAAAGAAGTGCGTGCCCAGAAACCGGCGGCGGAATTTATCGGAACGGCCTTCGGCCAACGAAGCCAGCGGAATTCCCGAAGTGTTCGACGTGACGATGGCTTCCGCGCCCAGATGCGGCTCGATGCGTTCGTAGAGCGAGCGTTTGATCTCCAGGTTCTCGACAATCGCTTCGATCACCCAGTCGCAGGTCTTGAGCTTCGGCAGATCGTCCTCGAAATTGCCGACCGCGACGAGACCGGCGGCTTCGGGTGAAAAGAAGGCGGCGGGCTTCGCCTTCAAAGCCGCATCCAATCCGGCTTGCGCGAGGCGGTTGCGCACGGCTCGTGATTCGAGCGTCAAGCCTTTCGATTGCTCTTCAGGCGTCAATGCGCTCGGAACGATGTCGAGCAACAAACAGGGAAAGCCGGCGTTGGCCAGGTGCGCGGCGATCTGCGCGCCCATCACACCGGCGCCGAGCACCGCGGCTCTTTTGATCTGCATGGTTGGGGCCTCCTCTGCAAATGTGGGACAGACTTTAGTCTGTCCAGAAGGCGGACAGACTAAAGTCTGTCCCACATCAGTAATTCGTCAGAATCTTTCCCGGCGCGAAGCCCAGATCGAGCAGTCGCGTTCGCGTCTGCTCCGCCATCTCCTTCGATCCGCCAATGAGCGCAACCGGGTTCTGCAATTCAGGCACGAGGTTATCGAGCAGGCTCTGGACGTAGCCGGTCGGGCCGCTCCAATCGCCGTTCGGCTGGCTGATCACCTGGCGCAGCTCGACGCCCTTCTCGCGCCATTCGCCGGTCATCTCTTCCTCGAAGCAGAAATCTCTCGGCGTGCGCGCGCCGTAAAGCGCTACCAGCCGCCCGTACTCGTCGCGCGATTGGAAGACGTGGCGCAATGCCGAACGCAGCGGCGCCAACCCCGTGCCCATCGCCACGAAGACCAGATCGTGGCCTTTGTGATCGTCTACCGCAAAGCCTTTCCCGGCGATGTCTTTCAGCCTAACGCGTTTGGCAATGTGCGGATCGAAAAGCCCGCTCCTCACGCTTCCCGAATCGCTGCGCTTGACCAGAAACTCGAATTCCCTGTCTTCGGGAGCGGACGCAAATGCGACATACGAATCTGCGTGCTGCTCCATTTCGAGGAGCGCGACCTGCCCGGCTTTGAAACCCGGACGCGCCGCGTTCTGCGGGAGCATGAAAAAGCTCCACACGTCAGGCGTGTGTTTGTTGATGTGTGTGATAGTCAAAGTGATTGGAAACATATTTCCCCCAAACTGCGGGGCACTGAATTGGTTATTTTGTTTATCGGCTTGTGGCGTACGACGCCTCTTTCTCAGCGTAAAGCTGATCAATCCGCTTTTTGTGTTTCTCGACGACGACGCGGCGTTTGACTTTGAGCGTCGGGGTCAGCTCGCCGCTTTCAATCGTCATCTCGTTTTCAAGCAGCAGGACTGCTTTGATCTTCTCGTACTGTGACAGATCGTTCGTGTACTTATCAACCTCTTTTTCGATCAGGCCCACAACCTGTGGATGCCTGATCAACTCGGATTCATCGGCGTGAGCGATCCCCCGCTCCTCGGCATAATTCTTCAGCGCATCCATCTGCGGCACGATCAATGCCGAAGGGAATTTACGCTCGTCGCCGATGACCACCACCTGGTTGACGTAGCGGCTGCGCTTGATCGCGTTCTCAATCGGCTGCGGCGCGATGTATTTTCCGCCGCTCGTTTTGATCAGGTCCTTCTTGCGGTCGGTGATGAACAGGAATCCGTCCTCATCCAGGTAGCCGATGTCGCCGGTGCGCAGCCAGACGCGCCCCTGCGCATCGGTCTCCAAAGCCTCATCGGTCTCTTCCGGGCGGTCGTAATATCCCTGCATCACATTCGGCCCCGCAGCCAGAATCTCGCCGTCTTCGGCGATGCGCACGCTCACGCCGGGAATAGGTTTCCCGACCGAGCCAAGCCGATTCGCCCGCGGAATGTTGCAGGTGATGGTCGGCGAGCTTTCGGTCAAACCATAGCCCTGATAGATCGGCAGTCTCGCGCCGTAGAAGGCCTCGGCGAGTTCGGGCGCGAGCGGCGCGCCGCCCGAGACCAGCGCGCGGATGCGTCCGCCCATCGCTGCGCGCCACTTCGAGAAAACCAGAGCGCCGGCAATCCGGTGTTTGAACTTGAGCGCCGCGTCCGGCTCTCTGCCATTGCTGACTTCCTTCGCCCATTGTTTCGCCACTTCGACAGCCCAACGCGCAATCGCGGCTTTCGCCTTACCGCCCGCTTCGGCCTTCTCCATCGCCCGCGCGTAGATTTTCTCGAACAATCGCGGAACGCTGGTCATAAAATGCGGATGGGACTCGGCGAGGTCTTGCGCCACGGTTTCGACGCTCCCGGCGTAAAAGATCGAGACGCCGGCGTAAAGGTACATGTAGATCGTGTTGCGCTCGAAGATGTGCGAGAAGGGCAGGAAGCTCAAAGCGACCTCGCCCTCTTTCACTTCGGAGAGCCGGCAGTTGGTCACCGCGTTTGAAACCAGGTTGGCGTGCGAGAGCATCACGCCCTTCGGATTGCCGGTCGTGCCCGACGTGTAGATCAGAGTCGCCAGGCTGTCCGGTTTCACGCTCGCTTGCAACGTCTCGTAAAGATCAGGCTCCGATTGATCAGCCGCGCGCCCCCAATTGAGAAAATCCGCGAAGCTCATCACCTTGCCCTGCGGCGCGACGACCGGATCGAACGAGATGATCGCGCGCAGCTTCGGACAGTTGTTGAGCGCATCGCGGACGCGGTCGTACTGCGCCTGGTTCGAGATGAAGAGCGCCTCTGCGCCCGCGTCGTTCAAAATGTAAGCGACTTGTTTGGGCGATTGCGTCGCGTAGATCGGCACGTCGGCTGCTCCGCAATTGACCACGCCCAGGTCGGCCATCGTCCATTCGACCCGATTCTCCGAAAGCAATCCAACGCGGTCTCCGGCGCGCACTCGCAACGCATACAAGCCCATTGCGACTGTGCGCACCTGCGATTCCAGCTCGCGCGATGAAACCGAACGCCACACGCCGTCGCGTTTGTAATTGAGCAGATCACGCCTCTCGCGCCAGACGGCGTGGCGGAAGAGTTCGACCAGCGTTGTCACCAGTGAGCCGCCAGCCGGCGCTTCCAAAGAAACTCCAGTCCTGACTTTAACCGCGACCTCAGACATGCGCTTCACTAACTCCGTTCAGAAAAATATCCAGAACCGGCTCGACCATCGCCGTCAGGCTGTGTTTATTGCGGCTCAAGACCCAATTGGTCGCCATCTCGTCGAGCGCGCCGAACAGAAACTTAGCCACGACTTTTGAATTGAGCCGTCTTCTGAAGATTCCGCTCCGCTGCCCTTCTTCGATGATCTCGCGGAGCATTTGCAGGTATTCGGCCAGATAGGTGGTCGAAAACTGCTCCATGAATTTCGTCGAATGGCGCAGCTCGACCTGGAAGACGATGGCGAGGTCGCGCTCCTGCTCGAGCAGCGAGAAATGGAGCTGGGCGAACCGGTGCAGCTTCTCGCGCGGATCTGATACTTCGGCCAACTCGGCTTTCGCGCTGCCGATGAATTCGCCCATGGCCCAACCGAAGATCGAGGTCAGCAGGTCGTCTTTGTTTTTGAAATAGAGGTAGACGGTGCCGTCGGCCACACCCGCCGCGCGCGCGACATCCGAGACTTTGGCGTTGAAATAGCCCGACCGCGCGAAAACTTTGGCCGCCGCGCGCAGTATGACCTCGGACTTGCCGTTGCGCGATTTTTCCTCCGGCGATTCAGTCTCTGGTGCTACGTGTTTGCGTTTTGTTTGCATAGAGATAAGCTTGCGCGGACGCACTGAATGAACAGTCATTCAGCGCGCATCTTAGTTGAATTGGCCAGTGCGAGCAAGAATAAACCTTTGGTAAATTCATCCGGTTTGCCGTCCCGGAGCTTGAACTTTGAACTCCGAAACATAAACTTCAGGTATGGCTCAACGTCGCAAGTCAGATTCGCAGGTCAGAAAGATCGGCGTCGTCACCGGCGGCGGCGATTGCCCGGGGCTGAACGCTGTCATTCGCGCCATCGTCCTCAGCGCGATCAATCGCGGCTGGGAGGTTTACGGCATCGAGCGCGGTTTCGAGGGATTGCTCCATCGTGACCACGTTCATCCGCTCACTTTGCAGAACGTGCGCGGCATCATTCACACCGGCGGCACCATCCTCGGAACCACCAACCGCGGCAATCCGCTCGAGCTGAACGTCGTCGAAGACGGCGAAACGAAGCACGTTGACGTTTCGGATAAAATCGTCGAGCAGTTTCACGACCTGGGACTGGAATCGCTCATCGTCATCGGCGGCGACGGCACGCTCACCATCGCCGACAGCCTGGCCCAGAAAGGCCTCCCCGTCATCGGCGTGCCCAAAACGATTGACAACGACCTGATGGCGACCGAGATGACCTTCGGCTTCAGCACGGCGGTGACGACGGCGACTGACGCCATTGACAAATTGCACGCTACGGCGTCATCGCACGAGCGCGTGATGATCGTCGAGGTGATGGGGCGCTACGCCGGCTGGATCGCGCTCTATTCGGGCGTCGCGGGCGGAGCGGACGTCATCCTGCTGCCCGAAATTCCCTACCAGCTCGAATCAATCGCGAAGAAGCTGCACGACCGGTGGCGGCGCAAACGCAACTTCGCCATCGTCGTTGCGGCGGAAGGCGCGCGCCCCGAAGGCGGCGAGATGATCTTCAAAGCCCACGAGGAAGGCCGCGAGCCGCGACTGGGCGGCATCGCCGAACACCTGGCCGACGACCTGCACAAGCTGACGGGTTACGAAACCCGCTCGCTGGTGCTCGGCCACCTGCAACGCGGGGGGCAACCGACGCCGGCGGACCGGTTGCTGGCGACGCGCTTCGGGGCGGCCGCGGTCCGCGCCATCGAAAGCGGCGAAAAGAACGTGATGGTCGCTTTCCTGGCGTCAACCATCATCACCGTGCCCCTCGCCGAAGCGATCAGCAAACGCAAGCTCGTCCCGCGCGAGTACGACGTCATTCAATCAGCGCGCGATCTGGGCATGTCGTTTGGCGATGAATAACCTGTTTCAATTCGTATTGATTGGTTGTGCGAAATAATCGCATTGACGAATAATTTCTTTAGGCGTATTACCGTCCGAGCCGCTGGCAAAAACGAAGCCGAAGGCTAGGGCGAAGAAGAGAGCAGCGAAGAAAACAGCGAAGAAGTAATAAGTGAGGCAGCATTATGAGTAGTGACCTTGTTGAAAAGCGTTTTGGAGAGAAGATCGTTGTGGCTTGGTTTGAGACGGTTATCAATCCCGCGCTTCGAGCGCTTTTCTTGGAACAGCAGCGACTAAGCAAGAAAAGCTGGACTTGGCAGTTTATCCCCGGCCGCTTGGAATCCATCCGCTATGTGAGTCAAATGATTCCGGCTGGTTATGCGCCGAATCTTGGGCAATTCAAAAAATACCATCCAGTCATCAGTGAAAATATAACTTTCCACGATGACCAAGTGGCTCAATTGTTTGTGGCCTGTAAGAACTTGGAGCGCGCGATTCTGGAAAGCGGCGCATTGGGGGAAGTCTTCGCACGCGTGACCACGGACGAAGCCTTAAGTGAGCTAGGTAAGAGCCTCGGAGACATGTTTGCCGGCGCCGAAGAGTCTGAACGTTTAGGGTGGATCGCTCAAGAGATAATAAACGGGGCGGGAGAGATTCCAAGTTATTTCAACCATGCGCCACTGTGGAACAGACACCGAAATGAATTCCTGCGCGTCCTGGATCATCCTCAGGTGAGCGAGGCAAAAGCGTTGACCGATCGGGCAGGCGAAAAGTTATTGCAAACAGTAAATCGCCTGATTGAATTGCTGGCGGATACCAGAGATCAGCTTTCGCTTGAGTATGACGTGCCGCCAGTACCGACGGCCTCAATGGTAGTAGCTTAACAACCCCATGCCAATTGCTCGCCATCCTTATCAGAAAGTGGTGATTGATACATCACCGCTGATTGACGCTCTGACGCTTGAGTTGATAGAGCGCAAGCCGGAGTGGGAGCCGACTATTCTGGATAAATCTCCCCTTCATCAGTGCTTGGCGAGCAATCCGACAAATCAACGAAGCTTCCGCGCCTTACTGGATAGTATCGGAGAGATCATTATTACTTCGCACGTGATTGGAGAAATCAGAAGCGAGACACACCTCCCTCAAGAACTTCATGCTATCTATTGGCAGGGTTGTCTGAACTTTTTCGACACGCACAATGTGAGCGAGAAACTGGTTACTTTGCGCTATTTGAATAGCGAGGACGGGTTGAGGCAGATCGTGCGCACATTCGGGCCGACAGACGCCGGGTTAGTAGCATTGGCCAATCTCGAAGGGTGCTTGCTGCTTACAAATGATGGCCGTTTGTACAATTGGCTGGGCGCATTTCCTCATATGAAGATTGAGTTGGTAGAAAATTTGGTAGGCTACTAACAATATATCAAGAATGAACTACATTGGCTCCAAGCACACACTGATTCCCTTCATCGAAAAAGTCTTTCGCCAAATCAGCGACGGCGGCGAAAAGACTGTCTGCGACATCTTCGCGGGCACGGGCGCTGTCGGACGCTTCTTCAAAAGACTCGGACTCCAAGTCATCGCCAATGATCTTCAGTATTATGCCTACGCGCTCAACAAAGCATATATCGAAATCAACGAACAGCCGCGCTTCTCGCGATTGCGGCAAAAATACAAAGGCGAGTTTGCGGAGCTTGGCGCCGCCGCTAATGATCCGGCTGAGCAAACGCTGGCTTTCGTGAACTCCCTGCCCGGCACGCTAGGGTTCATCGCAAACAATTACGGGCCGGCGGGCGGTCGTTTTTATTACTCGGAAGAGAATGCCGAGAAGGCTGACGCGATGCGTAAGGCGATTGAAGACTGGTTTACCGAAGGAATCATACGCGAAGATGAATATTTCTATCTGCTATGCTCACTGCTCGAAGCGATTGATCAGGTGGCAAACACCGCCAGCGTTTACGGCGCGTTCTTGAAGAAGTTCAAGTCGAGCGCCTTAAAATCTCTGACGCTCAAACCGCTCACGCTCTACAACCACGTCACCGATTGCCGCGCCTTCAAACGCGACGCCAACGAGCTGATCGAAGAGATCGAATGCGACCTGCTCTACCTTGACCCGCCTTACAACCATCGCCAGTATGGAGCGAATTATCACGTGCTCGAAACGATTGCGGCTTACGACAATCCCGAACTGGCGGGCGTGACTGGAATGCGCGATTATCCGCGCAGCCGCTACTGCCAGACGAAGACCGCCGCCGAAGCGTTGGAGCATCTGGTCGCAACCGCACGAACGAAGCACATCCTGATGAGTTACAACGACGAAGGCGTGCTGAGTTTGGATGAGATTCGCCGCATCCTCAGCCTGCGCGGGCGCCCGCAGACTTTTCAAACCGGCTACAACCGTTTTAAAGCCGACAGCAACCGCGAGTACAAACGCGACACGACGGTTGAATATCTGCATTACGTGCGAGTGATCAAATAGATTTCAAATCATCAGCCGAGTCGTGATGTCGGAGAATTCAAACTGTCTGGCAGTCCCCCGCGCCGCTCCTCGTTTGTGTTTGATCTGAAATGTGACCACCACCTGGCCGTCCACCTTGATTCCGAACTCCGAAGCGATTGGCTGACCCGCGCGTGGCCGCGACGGGCGAAACGAGATTCGCTCAACCATCAAACGATCAATGTCAATCGCATCGAGCCGCGACTCCCACTTCACTTCGCCCGTCGTCCGGTCAAAGATGACCACCGTGCTCGAGTCATTGCCGTGCTTGAATTTCAGAAGCTGCCGGAAGAGGAATTTCGCCGCGTCGAGGTCGGTCACACGCGCGCGGCTGAAGTCCGCTGGCTGGCAATCAACCAGCCCGAGCCTGCGGATCAGAACCTGCGCGACCAGCTTCGCGACGCTTCGGTAATTCGTTTTGAGTTCGGCCATTGAAGCGAAGCCCAGCTCGGCCATCATGGCTTCAAGCTCCGCCGGCGAAACCCGAAAGTATCTTTCAGCCCATTTCGCGCCGATTTCCGGCGTCTGGCCTTCAGCGACCGCGACCTTGTTCGACTTCTCGGTCTTGACCGAAACCGGCCAGACCGAGCCGTCATCGAATTCGAGCTTCAGGTCGGCGGCTCTGGCATTGGCGAACTCTTTTGCCGTGTGGCTCACGCGAACGAGCGACGCGGGCTTTGCCCGCTCGATCAAAACAGCGGCGCCACGATCAATCGCCGCAGCGACGTTCGCGCGCTCGCGCTCGAAGGCTGCGCGGCTCGGATGGGCTTCGGGCAGGCGGTTGATCGCGTCGCGCATCTTCGCTTCGCTGCGCGAGAGATCGAACGGCTGTTGGTTACTTTGCGCGATTGCGATCAGCCTGTTTGCCAGCGCCAACTCGGCGAAGGTTCCAAGTCCATCGTGAAAGACGCCTTCGACGATCTCGAAATCTTTCTCTGACGCCGCCTTCTTCTGCGCCGACGAAGAAGCCTGCGCGTAAACCGACGCGCAGGCCGCGATCATCAACGTCGTGATGAGAAGCAATCGTCGAATCGTTTTCATATCGTCACAATCCGTGCTTTGCCAGCAACCGCATCAACACCGGCTCGACCTCCGCGCGGATCGCTTCATTCGCGCAACCGATCCACGAGACATCGGTCGTCGTGTCGAGCGGCGCATCGAGCGGTCGTCCGCGCCCGCCGGTGATCACCACACCCGCTTCTTCCGCAATCAAAGCAGTGCAAACGTCGTAAGGATGGCAGGCATGACCCGCCGACTTGCCTTCGCGTTTGAATCGTTCGTAGAGCAATCCGCGCACATCAACCAGCATTCGGTCGCGCCCCGTCATCAATTCGTAAAGCTGCCCGCCAGTCGAGAGATATTGGTCGTCGAACATCGCGGTCTTGCTCGCTTCGAGTCCGCCAATGATTTCGCGCGCCAGCTCTTCTTCGATGGCCGCGAAAATCTCCTTGCCGCCGGGGAAAGGGTGGAAGAACGAGGCGAAGCCGCCGCTGATCGTCGTTGCGCGCGAAGGCTCAGGTCGAAACGACGTTCGCTGGCCGGTGATCAGATTTGTCGTTTCGCCGCGCGCGCCGCCATTCCGAATCGCCCAGAGCGTATCGGCCAACGCCGCACGAGTCGTGGGGATTTCCACCTGCACGGCCACGTCAATGTCGCGCAGCGAAGTCGCGTCGCCTCGGTTCGGCGCAAGCCCGGCCAGCCACCACGCGCCTCGTTTGTTGTACATAATCGGGCGCGTGCCGTCTATCGGGTCAACGATCAACCGCGCGCTGCACTCGTCAATCGGAGTTCCGGCTGGGAACGCCAACGGCTCTTCGTCATTCACGCCTTCGCAGATCAACGCGAATGAAACTACGGGCTGAAGCGCTTCAACCAACGCAGGCAGCAGCACCGTCTCGACCGAACGATCAATGACGTAGATTTTGTCGGCGGGCGATTCGAATGCGATTGCCGAGAGCGATTCGGTTGATTGCCGCCGCAATTCGTCCAACACGTGATCGCGCACGCATTCGCCGACGCGCGCCAACCGTCGCACGACCTCTTCACAATCGTAGGCCATCAATCTTTTATCCGTTGATGAATTTTTCGTATCGCCCCTGCGCGGCCAACTGTTTGCCCATCGCCTCGGCCAGCGCCTGCAGGCCTTTCGCCGGACGAACCATCACCTCGAAGTCTTCGATCTTGCCGTCGGCATTGAAGCGAATGAGGTCTACGCCTTTGAGCGAGAACTCGCCGACGCGCGCGCTGAATTCGAGCGCCCACGTCGAGCCGTCGGTCATTTCGCGGTGATAGGTGAAATCTTCGAAGACCTGTGACGCCGCGCTGAGCACGATCAGTATGAGTTCTTTGCCGGCCTTCGGCTTCCACAGAAAAGGCGAACGGAAGACGACCTTGTCGGCGAGGATTTCACCGAGCACCGTCATATCTTTGCCGGCGATGCTTTGATGGAAGCGAGCGAGACTTTCAGCGATTGGATTTGGAGTTGTCATAGCTTTTCCTTGCTGTTGCTTTAACGTCCTTTGAAGACGGGGCGGCGCTTTTCAACAAATGCGCGCATAGCCTCCGCCGCATCCTCCGTCGCCAGGCATTGATAGATCGAGTTCAATTCGCGCCGCAGTTGCGTCAGCAGATCGGCGTCGAGCGAGTTTACCAGCAGACGCTTCGCCATCGTCAAACCAATCGGCGGCCCGGCGGCAAGCTGTTTGGCGTATTCGGCGACGCTCTCTGGAAAGTTTTCAGCCGGCAAGACGCGGCTCGCGAGGCCGATTCGTTCGGCTTCATCGGCTTTCACGTCGCGCGCGGTCATAATCAATTCGGTCGCGCGCGACAAACCGGCCAATCGCGGCAGAAAGTAGCTGACGCCCGCGTCGGGACACAAACCGATCCGCATATAACCGGTGCTGACGACCGCCGCTTCGCTCATCAACCGGATGTCGGCGGCGAGCATCAAACCGCAGCCAGCGCCAATCGCCGGGCCGTTGATCGCCGCGATCACAGGCTTGTCGCAGCGAGTGAGCGAAAGCGCCCAGCGCCCAACCCAATCCAGATCGTCGAGCGCGGCGCACCGCGACGTTTTCTTCTTTTCACGCGACGCTTGAATGTTTTCAGGCGAAAGCTCAAGCCCGGCGCAAAAACCCCGTCCGGCGCCGGTGATCACGACCACGCGCACTGCGTCGTCTCGTGAAGCCTCTTCGACCGCCTGTGGCAATTCATCGGCGAGTTTGAGGTTCACGGCGTTGAGCTTTTCAGGCCGGTTAAGCGTGATCATCCGCACGCCTTCCGGGGTTGTGTCAATCAACAGATGTTCGTATGAGTCGCTCATTCCTCCTCCTGAAAACATTTGCCTCACTTCTTCCGCTTAAATGCGCCCACATTCTCTTTCGTAATCACCACCGTCCCCGTATCAACATTCGTCGGCAGCGGCAGCACACCCGCCCTCCGCCAATCGTCAACCATCCGCACTTTGTTGTGATGCAGATCGTAGAGCATCCCCAGCGCCATATAAGCCATGGTGTAAGTTCGCTGCGCGATCGAAGCGTCAATCACTTCCTCTTCGATCAGATTCAACGTGGCCTCGTTGCGATCCATCCCGACGATTTTGACTTTGCCGACCAGCCTCTTCTCTTTCAAAACGATGGCTGCGCCTTCGCCGCCGCCCGCGTCAACGCAACCGACGCCGGCGATGTTCGGATGCGCGCTCAAAAGGTTTCGCGCCACTTTTGCTCCTTCATTCGGATCGGCGCGGTCGTTGCCTACGTCAACGATTTTGATGCCGGGAAATTTCGACAACGCGTCCTGGTAGCCCTTGATGCGGTCTTCCAGATTCGGCTCGCCCGGAACCGAAAGCAGAAAGACTTCCCCTTGCCCATTGAGCAGTTTGCCCAGCAATTCACCGCCCTGTTTGCCGGCATTGTAATTGTCGGTGCCGACATAGCTGAACCGTTTGCTCTCGGGCGCATCGGAATCAACGCAGATCACGGGGATGCCGGCGTCAATCGCGCGATCAATCGTACTCTTAATGCCAAGGCCCGATGGAGAGATGATGATCCCCGCAGGTTTGCGAGCCATGGCGTTTTCGAACTGTTTGATCTGTTCGTTGACATCTGTGCCCGAGGCGCCGCGAAAATCGGCCTTCACGCCCAGCGCGCGTGCGCGGTCTTCCAAACCTTCGCGTGCATCAACCCAGTAAGGGTTCGACACCGATTTGCCGATGAAGACGTACTCTTCGTTCGGATCGGCTTTGGCGTTCGCAGTGTTGTTCGCAGCGATGTTTTGCGCACCGCCTCGAGGCCAGAAGATCAGCAACCCGATGATGATCAAGCCAAGCGCAACGTTGATAGCTCGTTCCATCTTTTTGTTCCTCGTCGTTGTCAGAAGTTTCCACAAAGCCCGTGCGCGTTCGCCCGTCAGTTGATCAATCATCACCGCAGCAATCAATATCAACCCGGTGATGATGCCTTCGGCGTAAGGCGACACACCCATAAAGCCCAATCCGTTGGCAATCATCCCGGCCAGCAACAATCCGAGAAATGTGCCAAGCACCGTGCCCGATCCGCCATTCAAGCTGGCGCCGCCGATGACCACCGCGGCAATCACCCGAAGCTCCGCGCCCGTCCCCGCGATCGGCGAAACCGATCCACTTTTTGCCGCAGTAATCACTCCGGCCAGCGCCGCCAACATTCCGGTGATCACGTACATCACCATCCGCACGCGATCAACATCAATGCCCGACAGCCGCGCCGCCTCTTCATTGCCGCCGACATAATAGTTCTGCCGCAGGAACCTGGAATGGCGCAGCAACAGGTCGGCAATCACCAGCAGCGCCAGAAAAATGATCACGAGATAGAAAATACCGAACACCGCGCCTTCGCCCAATTGTCTGAAAGACTGCGGGAATCCCGTCACCTCTTTCCCCTGCGTTTGCACCTGCACGATGCCGCGCACAATCGTCATCGTGCCCAGTGTGGTCACCAGCGGATTGACTTTGATCTTGGTGATGATAAATCCGTTGACCAGTCCGACAATCGCGCCGCTCAAAACCCCGATCGCAATCGCCGTCAGAGGGCTGTATCCCTTCAGCAATGCAAGGCCGGCGGCATATCCGCCGAACGCCAGCGTAGAGCCTACCGATAAATCGAACCCGCCGGTGATGATGACAAACGTCATCCCGATGGCGATCAAACCATCGAGGGAAATGTTGGTCAGAATCGTTATCATATTGTCAGGCTTCAGAAAACGATTCGAGCTGCCCGGTTGAATGAAGTAGAAGACGAGCGCCGTGACGAGCACGCAAATGAAGATGACGAGTTCGCGGATTTTGAGAATTCGTTTGAGCATCAGGCGGTAGGTTCCACCAGGAAGTTCTTGACGACCTCCAGGATTTCGGCGGCGGGGCGCGCCGCTGGTTGAAGTTTCGTCGCCCACGGTCGCCCAGGATGGATTTCATCCCAGAGCGAGTGCCGCTGATTGTAACGGCCTGCACCCGGATCGTGATTGCCGAAGCCGTCAATTGCTTTGTTCCACAACGGGGAGAACATTGAGATCAACAATGACTCGCCCAGTGGAATCCAGATATCGTCAACCACCAGGTAGCGGCAATCGAAATGATCGAGTGAGAGGTTGCTCGCCTGTTTGATTGATTCGGCGTGCTCGCACAGGCGGCGATACAAAGCTTGGCCGGGAGCTTCGCCCAAACCATAACCGCCTTTGCGCGCGCCTGGCGGCACAGCCTTGCCGACATAGATGGGCGCGGCCCACTGCCCTCCGGAATTTTTCTCTGCGATCTTCTGGTACGGCAAGAAATCTCCCGTGTAATACAACGCATAGACCCCTGCGCCGGTGAAGGGATTTGGCGGAGGCAGGGCTACAACCGGGCAGGTCAGCAGCGCGCGCGCCACGCTCTCGCCCAGATGGCCCTTATCCAGTGGGTTGTAGGGAGAATCGGCCATATTCAGGTCTTTAACGTTTCTTCACTACAACCGCAAACTCGGACAACACAGCTTTACTTCGTTCCCCCTGCCGGACTGATGACTGAGTGATGCTTGCCCCCACCCGCTTTTCCCGTATGCAATGCACGTCTTCGAGAGCTAAGCCCTGCATCACGCCAATCTGGCCTAAAATTTCCTCGGTACGGATGTCTATGCCCTGAATGATTGAATTGCCGATAACGATCACGCCCACGCCGCCGCGCGCCAGCACACGCCTGAGCCGCGCCATAAAACGAAGACAATCGTTGAAATACGCTGCGACGTAATTGGCCCAGCCAGGCCCTCCGTAGGCGCCTTTCTCAACCCGCGTCTCCCGCAATTGTTTGAGAATCTGTTCCAGCTCGTGATGCTCAAAAGTCAGCGCCACTGGGTCCGCATCGCGCACGGTTTGCCAGTATTGGCCGAAGTTGTTCAACTCCAGATGCTTGTGCTCATTCGGCGAGGAAATGAAGTTGAGCCAGTACAACTGTGGTCGCGTGTTGCGGACGTAGTGATAGTTGTTCATGTAAGGCGGCGAAGTGATCATCAAATTGACTGTTCCGGTCTCCACCTCGCCGTCGGCATTGAAGAAATCCGCGTTGATGACTCGGCTCGAACCGAATGCCCGCTGTCGGGTTTCGTCTTGCAGCAGGGCGATGTCAGCGCGCATCTGGCGAAGCTTGGCGAGCATGATCTGCCCGACATCAGCATCCTCAATAGTCGGCTTATCCGCTGCCGGACGCGAGGTGAGGCTTGGTTCGTAAGAGTAATTTGAGAAACTGACCATAACCGCGCCAAAGGCCGCGCGGAATAGGTCGGCGATCAGCGCATTCTCTACGCTCTCAACGAAACCCAGCAAATGTAGAACCTGCGTGTGTACAGCCGAGCTGAAGAACGGCAGACGCGATTTGAGCGGCGGCGCGGGAATGTCGCAAGGCGCAGGCTTCGTCCGCCATTGAGCGCATTTTTTTTGCAGCCTGGTCAGCAGGGCGTCAAGCTCAGTCAGCTTGATGCTCGGCGCTCCCAATTTGACGCGCGCCGCCAGAGCGGGATAGGGATTGATTTCAAAGCCTACAGCATCGTAACCACGCCTGATGGCCTGTAGCAAAGTCGTGCCGACCCCGCAAAACGGATCGAGTATGGCCCCGGTTCGGCGATGCGCGAGACGGGCTGAGATCACGTCGTCCACAAACGAGGCCGAATATCCGGCAATCCACGGAACCCAGCGATGAACCGGCAGGCTTTTGTTGTCGCTCATTACCGGGTCGCTGAATGCGGCTTGCTCGCAACCGTGCCCATTTGCCGGGATTTGAAATAAAGAGAGCTGTTGCCCCCGCAACGCATGAGTCGCATCCATCTTGGAATCGCTGCGGGGGCGCAGCCGGGTCTTAGTCTTTTGCTTGTTGACAGGCATCGGTATCCTCAACTGATGTGACGGCGATGGCAGACATAGCTTCTACTCGATTTGCATTTGTGGACAGCGCGAATTCTAGTCTTCGCGGCCCATACACTCAAGCCGCTTGTCATCATCAACCAGGCTTGGCAACATAAGCCCGCGCCAACATCGCGCCAGAGGAACAGCTATGAAAAAGTTTCTGTCATTGACCGCATTCATCGCCTGCGCGCTGCTCGCGTCCGCGCCTCCGGCTTCAGCGCAAAAACTGCTTGACCAGGACTACCTGGTTTATGTGCTCTCCGAAGCGGCGGATAAAATCACGTTGATCCGTTTCGGCCCAACCGGCGCGCGCATCGAGCGCGAAATCGTCACTGGCGTGATGGAGCCGGACATTGACGGGCCGCACGGCATTGTCATCTCTCCCGACAAACAGCATTACTTCGTCTCGCTCGCTCACGGCCGCCCATTCGGAACAGTCTGGAAATACTCGACGAAAGACGACCAGGTGTTGGGCAAAGTCACGCTCGGATTTTTCCCAGCCACGATGGATGTTTCGCCCGACGGCAATTTCCTCTACGTGGTCAATTTCAACCTGCACGGCGATATGGTTCCATCTTCGGTGTCAGTCGTTTTAACCGATCAGATGTTGGAGATCAAACGGATTCCGACTTGCACAATGCCGCACGGCTCGCGCTTCAACCCGCAGGGAACCAGACATTACTCGGCCTGTATGATGGACGACCTGCTGGTCGAGATTGACACCGAAACACTGAAAGTCTCGCGGCATTATCTGCTGACGAAAGGCAAAGAGGCCACCGGCAACGGCACTCCGCCACAACGAGGAATGGATCAACACGTGAGCCACGACAGCGGCGGCCACGGGCTTGAACCGCCAAAGCCCGGCGATGTTTCGTGCTCGCCCACCTGGGCGCAGCCTTCATCCGGCGGCTCGATGGTCTACGTCGCCTGCAACAAATCGAGCGAGATTGTCGAGGTTGACGCGAAGACGTGGAAGATCGCTCGCCGCATTGCGGCAGGCCCCGGCGTTTACAACCTTGCAGTCACGAAAGATGGCGCAAAGCTGATCGCGACAAACAAACGCGGGCCGTCTGTCTCCGTCTTCGATCTGAAATCCGGCAAAGAACTGGCGCGCATTCCGACGAAGCGCAAGGTAGTCCACGGCGCGGTCGTCTCGCCCGACGACCGCTACGCTTTCATCTCGGTCGAAGGCGTGGGGAGCGAGCCAGGCACGGTCGAAATCATTGACCTCGAAGCGTTGAAGACGGTCGCGACGGTTGATGTCGCGCAGCAAGCGGCGGGAATAGATTTTTTGAGAGTCGAGAAGGTTAAATAGCGTAACCTTCTCGAACTTCAGAAGCCGAGGTTTTTTTCAAGGTAGAAGCGCAGCACTCCCAGTATCAGTATCAACAGCGACCAGATTATCGGCTCGAAAAAGAGTGGTCTGGATAGCGTTTTGTGCTCTGAGTCGCGATACCTGGATTTTATATAAACATCCTCCCAATCCTCACCACTACGCTCGGTCAGCGTTTTCTCGATCGTGGTAAGGCGTAGCTTGAGAATCCGCATCTCCTTAAACCAGAGATAAGCGATCAGAACAGCAATCGAGAACGATACAGCCAGCTTGAAAAGAGAGAGGTGATCCGGTAATACCAGGTAGCTCGCAACGGCTAACAACAGCAAGCGATTTGAGACCCTAATGGCCACCGCTCTGATAAGTTCCACTCGATGTTGTTGCAAAAGTAAATCAGGCACCGTGTTTTTCTCAGTGCGTATTGCTTTTGAACCAATTAGATCCATCTGCTCGCGTTTGCTTTGTGCCATAACTACCTCGCTAATGCTTTGGCCAGATGCGCGATCAAGCTGTCAACGGCTTTCGTCCCTTCAGGGTTGGTCACCAGAGCACAGGGTATAATTGCAATCTCTTCCAACATCTGACCACGCGCTTCCCTTAACTCGGCATCAACAATCCTCCGAAACGCCTGCTTCCAGGAAGCTATTTTCTTCTCTTCTGCTTTATCGCTCTTATTCATCACCAGAATGATCGTCGTGATGCGGTTTTTTCTTTTTCTATTCGCCCGCCATCGCGCTTCAAGGGCCAGGCAGAACTCCCGAATCCAAACGGCGGATGCCCGCTCGGAATCACCTTTCAACGGACGTGTGAGATCGGTAAAGATGATCAACGCATGAGGCCTGCGCTCGAAAACAAGTTTGGCATGCTCGACCGGCCCTGCGTGCCCAGGTACGTCAATAACCGATCTAACCGTCAATTCGAGCGTTGCGTCACGTCCCATCTTGACGTTGAATCGAGCGCTGCGAACAGCATCTATCGTTCTATCAGTATCTTTTTCATCTTCAAACAGCCCATATTGCAGGTAGTCAACGAAAGTCGTTTTGCCAGATCGAGCCTGCCCGACAATCATAATCTCCTTGCCCTTGAGCCAGGATTTGAACAGCGCAATCCCGCTGGGGGCGATTCGTTGAATAACCGCCACACCGACCTTTAGCAGAGTCGCTCCCGCTTCTATTCCGGCCATTTGCAATCTCTCCTTCGAGGATCAATCAACTGCTGCTTTCCAGAGACTATAACAGCTTGGTTACAACCGCAATTCCAATTACACGCAACGCTTTTTGCTGCGCAACAATTGCCGGACTCTTTACTTTTCTTCCGGCTTCACAAACTCCACGCCGATTGGCTCCCCATCGAATCTCGATTGCGGCGAGGCGCGATAAGTCACGATCACTGGCTTGGCGGGATTGACGGCGCCGCAGGTGATCGAAGTCGGAATCTCGCTCGTGTATCTGACGAAGAAGAGCTGTTTGGGCTGGGTGGTGTGAAACACGAAAATGCGCGCCTCGCTTTTGACCGTCAGCTTGATGCTTGCATCGTCGCAATCAATCCGCGTCAGAAATCCGCGAACCTGATCGCCTTCAAACCGGCGGCCCGGCGGCGGAGGCGGCGATGAGGCATTTTCCGATGGCGATGGCGCTCCGCCCCCGCGCGCTTCGCTCCCGGCTTTCATTTTCGCCATCTGCTCTTCGACCTTCGCGATGACTTCGAGCAACGATTTCGCGCGTTCTCGAATGTCAGCCTTCACGCCACTGTCAGCCAGCATCTGCGCCGTCTGCCTTGCCGCGCTGTAGTTCTTCTGCCGCATCTGAATCTGCGCCAGCGTGTAAACGAAATCCTCTCGCTTCGGCGCAAGCGCAATCGCTCGCTTGATCAGACTCAACGCCTCATCCAAATCTTCGTTCAAAACCAGATTGATGAACGCCAGCAGTTTGTAGGTGTCGGCGAAGCCCGGCTCCAACTCTCGCGCCCGGTTCAAAGCCGCCCGCATCGTCTTCACCGTCTCGGCGGGAAAATCCGAGATGTACTGGCCTTCATCCACCTGCTCGCGGTGCAGCGTGAAGGCGTAGTAGTAATGCGCCAGGTGGTTTTGCGCATCCGCCTCGACCGCCTGTTGGAAATGATGTTTGGATTCGCTGTAACGATTCTGCCGCATGCGCAGCATCCCGAGCGAGAAGTGAGCCATCGCCAGATGCGGATCAATCGAAATCGCGCGTCGCAGCAAGGCTTCTCCCTCCTCAGAGCGATGAATGCGCCAGAGCAGATCGCCCAGGTAAGCCTGCGCTTCAGCCTCGCCGAGCGGCGCGCTTTGCATCGAAGAATCGAAATAGAGCCTCTGATCCAGCGTCAGGTATTCCGAGGGATAGGCATTGCGGCTGATGTAATTCTTCAGCTCCCGCTCGAGCGTCGCGTAATCGGTCTCGAAAGAATCCCGGAAGATTTCGTCGCCGGGTCTGTTTTCCGCCATCGCGTTGATGAACCGGCGCAGTTGCGTTTGCCGATTGCCCCCATCGCCGAGCAGCAGGTAATGCACCAGCGCCCACGACTCGGCGTAAAACAGGCTCTTCTTGTCAGCTTCGTTGTAAAGCGGCGAAGCCTGATCAACCGCAAACAGGGCTTGGAGCGGCAAAAACCCCCGTTCACGCAAGAGCCTGACGTGGTTTGGAATCGCTTTGCCCAAGCCTACTCTCCTGCCGCCGTCCGTGACTTCAAACGTGCTGTAATATTCGGCGAGGCCTTCGCTGAGCCACGCCGGCAGCGGGTGCGGGCTTCCGCTCATCATCGCGTGCACGTATTCGTGAAAGATCACTGCGTAAGGATTGGTCTCGCCCCAGTTGGCCGCGAGCGTGATGTAAGCCGCATCATCGCTCGATTGAAAATATCCGGACACGTCTGATGGCTTGCCTTGATAAAGAGGTTTGAACGGCCTGTATGTGCTGTCGTTTTTGAAAACGATAACAGTGATCGGCGGGGCGAAGCCGATCTCCGATTGATTGAACAGCCTCGAGAAGACTTCGCGGAATTGTTCGAGCCGTGTTCCGACTTTGCGAATGTCCTTTTCGCCGGCGTTGCCGATGAGCGTGAAATGTTTTGATCGCACTTTCAGCCAAACGTCTCTCGCCGTCGCAGTCGAATAAGGTCGAGCGCCGATTGCAAACAATAATGCGAAGATGACGGCAGTAAGCTTCACTGCAACACCTCAATCGGGTAATATTTTGATTGAATATGCCGCATCTTGTTTTTCCATTGCAAGTCTCCGCCACATCCGCAACGGTGTGGGTCGGAGCGATCAACGAAAACTTCGACCCGGCGCAGATTGCGCTGACGATCAATCAGACGCCTGTGCCATTGAGCGCAAGCTGGGAGCAGTGGCGTTCGCAGGACGACGAGCGGCGGATTGATTTTCAGCGCGTCACGATCCCCGGCCGGCAGTCCGGCACGGCTTACGATCTCGAATGTCTGGTCAATGGCGTGGTCAAATCAACCGCGCGGCTGACGACGCTGCCCACGCAATTGCCGTCGCCCGCCGACCCCGGGCCTTTCATCGTGCTGCTCGGCTCGTGCTTTTACGAGCCGAAGGACGATGGCCGCGCCGGCAAACTCTTTCGGCAAATGCCTGCCGGCGCGAAACCGCACGTGAAGCTGCTTTGCGGCGATCAGGTCTATCTGGACAATCCGGCCTACCAGTTCATCCTGCCGCGCAGCCGCAGCGGGTTGGAGAAGAACTTTCTCAAAAAGTACCTCAAGAACTGGACGCAGCAGTCGGACGGCGAAGGCTACCGCGAAGTGCTCAAGGCCGGCGCGAACCTCTTCTGCGCCGACGACCACGAATACTGGAACAACTTTCCCTTCGGCGCTTCCTACCTGCCGCAGACCTGGCTCAGGACGGGCCGCGAAAGATGGCTCGCCGCCACCGAACCGCTCTATCGCCTCTTCCAGACCACCGCGCCGACGCAAACTTTCGAGGTCGGCAACCTTTCGTTCTTCATCGCCGACACGCGCTCGACGCGCGACGAAGACCGCCGGAACTTCCTCGCGCCCGCCGCCTTCGAGCAGTTGCGCAAATGGGCGAACAACCTGACGGGGCCGGGGGCGCTCGCGCTGGGGCAGGCCATCTTCGCCGGCCAAGCCGGCGAGTTGGGCGGACGCTTCGGCGATTTCGGCCTGCCCGACTTCAAGCAGTACGAAGAGCTGGTGAAAGTGTTGTCCGGGGCGACGCATTCGCTGTTGCTGCTGACCGGCGATGTGCATTTTGGGCGCGTGGCCAGTTGCACGCTGCCGAGCGGCGCAAAGCTGATTGAAGTGATCTCCTCGCCGATGTCGCTGATCAGCGGCACATTCGGCGGCGATTGGGCGGCCCCGCCGGAACGCTTCCCGGCTTTTCCCATTCAAGACGTCGTGCAGCGTCCGATCGAAACGGCCGAGGTCCGGCCGGGCGAGGTCTTCAAAATGGAGGGGAACCACTTCGCCACGCTCGAATTCACGCAGCTCGGCGCGAAAGTCAAAATGACGGCCAGGTATTGGCCGGTCAGCGATGATGACGAGTCGCTCGTCCCGGTCGTCT